>Ga0207996_1000558_pt1 | contig 31854 bp, 31 predicted proteins | sample AntAceMetag02UKG_FD_184773 | JGI IMG/M metagenome (GOLD analysis project Ga0207996, IMG submission 184773) | Saline lake microbial communities from Ace Lake, Antarctica - Antarctic Ace Lake Metagenome 02UKG (SPAdes) (version 2) | ecosystem: Environmental > Aquatic > Non-marine Saline and...
GTTGCAGTGTATAAATACACTACGGTTGGGCCCGTTTGCTTTTGTATTGTTATTCAGTTTTCAAGGATCGGTGCAGCACTTGTTAAGATGTGCTTTGCAGGTTAAGCCTGCTGCGAGGCGCTAAGATAATCGATAAAAATGTATGTGTCAATAACTAAATTGACTCACTTGAATCTTTGTTAAAAGATGAAGCGACACTTCCCTTCTCACTAAGCGACCGCGGCAAACTACTCAATCATTAGGGGCCTGTCAACGATTAATGTTGGTCTAAAGTAAACTATAGATTTAAAAATAGTTAATGTGCTGAATTGGCGGGTATTTCTGTCGATGTTAATATAGGAAAAATCGATGAAGGAGGAGATAACCAGGTAGTCTTTCATTTTTGAAAGTACAAAGTCCCCTGAAAAAAAGAATTTCCAGGGGACTTTGTGCTGAAGCTGAGGCGGTCGAATTAATTTATCAGGTATTCTGCCTGCAAATTCTGATGTAATCCTTGGTAAGTGATGGATGGTCTGCAATTACATCAGAAGCGTCATCTGAGAGTGAGTCATTTAAAAATTCTCCGACCTGGGCGTAGGTCATCCCTTTTTTTACTGCTTCTGAGACAAGAGAAATAAAATTTTCTTCATCAGCCTTTTTTTCGAAGTAGGATAGAATTCGATGAGCATCACTATCCTCAGTTTGAGCTTCTTGAGTATTTGAAACTACAGATGGCTGATCTGAGAGTTTCTTAATAGCTGTATTCATGGTTGAAAGCTCATCCTTGAGGGCGCTTATTGCAAAATCAACAGTTTTCTGCAGTTCGCCTGACGAGTCATCTTCTTCACTTTTCAGAGAAGAGAGGGTAGATTCAAGGTCTTCTATCTTGTCAGCAAGTGGTTTTATGGCATTTTGAGCCGAGGTAATGTCACTGCTTAAGCTCTTGGTAGCATCTGATATTGAATCAGTATTAGCCTTACTCTCGAGTGCCTCTTCAATACTATTTGTCTTCTCATCCAGGGTGGCAAGTTCTTGTGCCGCTGCAACCACCGAGGTAGAAATTGTAGTAAGACTATTTTCCAATGAGGTAACACTATTCTGTAAGGCTGTAAGTTGACTTCCAAGTTTATCCTGATTGTTCTTCAGTGGCGCCAAAGTATCCTCATTGTCCTGGGGGACAGATACTCCTGTTGAAGAGCAGGTAGAATGACATTGACCACATAGAGATTGGGATAAGTCTGATAGTTTGGTCCTGAATTCAGCATAGGTAGTTTTGCAGGTGTCCTGATCGTACATATAAATAACACCAAAGTAGATTCCAAAAATAAAAAGCACACTTACGCTAACTGCGATCATTAAGCCAACGATAAATAAGATACCGGAGAAAAGGGAACCGATGGTACCAGTTATCCCGCCTGAATCACTCACTGCAAATGAATAGATAAAAAAAACGAAAAGTATCAAAATGATACCGGATTTAATAAGTGATGCGCGTAATTCCTGATTCTTCATGAAAGTTTCCTCCGAGAATTTCTAGAGATGGACAAAAGATTGATATCTACTTCTGGTACTTTAATGCAATTGTTCGATAACACAATGGAACCTGATGAAGTCTTTAAAAGATATTAAAATGAATCAATACTAAAACGAGTTTTTAAAATTATACACGATTTTGTGAAAACTAATAAACAAAAAAAACATATTTTTGAGTATTCGTAAGTACATTGATAAAAAAAAGCCCTGTGAGTAAATCACAGAGCTTTTTCTATAAAACGTAAGAGTTTGACTAGGCGACTTACATTATGGTCTGGACAACGTTCGTTGCATAGTCAACAAATCGTTGTGGTATCACACCCATGATGACGATAGCTGCAAGAAGGAAAACTGAAGTTGCATTGGTCAGGATTGAAGGACTCACAATGGCACGATCTTCAGGGTCACTGGCGTAGGCTACCCGGACTACAGATAAATAGTAATAAATTGCAATGGCTGTGTTGATTGCAGCAAGGATAACAATCAGCATGTAGCCTTCCTTCAAGGCACCGGCCAGCAACATGAATTTACCCATAAACCCGACAAATGGTGGAATTCCAGCAAGAGCAAAGAGTCCAACTGCGAGGGTGAAAGCCATGATAGGTGATCGTTTATGCAGGCCAGAGAGATCATCAATCATTACATTCTCTCCATTTTTGGAAACAGTGCAGATAACCAAAAAACAAGCCAGGTTCATGAGTACATAGCCAATGATATAATACATGGCATTTGCAAAGCCGGTAATTTGGAAAGTTAAAATTCCAAGTAGTACAAAACCAGCGTGGGCAATACCTGAGAATCCCAACATTCTTTTAACATCTTTCTGAACAAGGGCAGAAAGGTTGCCATAGAACATGGAGGCAACCGCACAAACCATCAGAACATTGAGTATTGCCTGACCTTCTCCATTGATGAGACTCACAAGGCGAATAAGCATGGCAACGGCAGCAAGTTTTGGAACCGATGCAATAAATGCTGTAGTTTCATTCGATGCTCCCTCATATACATCCGGTACCCAAAAATGAAAGGGGAAGATAGCAAGTTTATAAAAGAAACCTGCAAGAACCATCATCATGGCAATGACTGCAGCTGGATTATTCCACATGGTGGAGAGCTTAGTGATTACTACTGAAAGTTCGGTGGAACCGGTCAGACCATACATATAACTCATACCAAAGAGCATAAATCCTGTGGCAGTTACACCAAAGAGAAGATATTTGATACCGGCTTCCATTTGAAATCTGAATTTTCCAGTATCATCACGCATGGGAACCATGATGTATACTGCAAATGAAGAGAGTTCCAGGGAAACAAAGATAGCAAGTAATTCGACGCTTGATACAAGCATCATGAGTCCAAGGGCACTCATAAACATAAAGAGATAGTACTCGGGGTGTACTTTTTGTTGAATCCCTTTGAGTTTATTGCCAAACAAGATCACAACAAACATTGCCCCGGCTATCAGGGTTTTAAAGACCTGGGAGAAGAGGTCAATTTGATACGCATTAAAAAAGAGTTTGCCGGTTTGACAATAGCTGAGGAGAGTGGCACCAAAAATTGCGGCACCGAGTCCAATGGCAATATTTCTTGTAGTATCACCATTGGCTTTGCCAAGGCTTACTATAAAGATGATAAGGCCTGCACCCAACAGTGTTAACTCAGGGAGAAATTGCATTTTTATACCTTTTGCGAAACGTTAATAAAGAACGCTGTTACTGTATGAGTAAATTTGTTACTACAGCTACCTGGCTGTGGAAGCCGTGATAGTTGTTGAGTAAATTTTCAACACTTACATGAATAAGATCAATAAATGGCTGTGCACCGAGTCCAATCCAGAATACGAAGAAGAGGAAAGGGGCAAGAGTTACGATCTCACGAATATTAAGATCCTTAATCCATGATTGATCTGGATTGTCGGTTCCACCCCAGACAATTTTTTGCAGCATACGAAGCATATAGGCAGCAGCGAGTAAAGCACCGGGAATAGCGGCCATTGCCAGCCAGATTGAATGCTCAAAAGTACCGGCCAGGATTAGGAACTCACCAACAAAACTGTTGGTTCCCGGAAAGCCAAATGATGACAGTGAGAAGAAGGTAAGAAAGGTGACATAGATCGGCATATGCTTACCAACTCCAGTTGCATCACGAAGTTCTCTTGAATGGGTGCGTTCATAGATCATTCCAATACAGAGAAAGAGAGCACCCGTTGTAATACCATGGTTGATCATCTGGAGGATGGCACCTTCAACACCATTAGTATTTAGGACAAATATACCAAGTGTTACAAACCCCATATGTCCAACCGATGAATAGGCAATCAGCTTTTTCATATCACTTTGGGCAAGCGCCGTAAAACCACCATATATAATACCTGCTATGGATAACCAGAGTATGGCAGGAGCTAGCGTCATGGTCGCTTCGGGGGTAATGGGAATTGCAAAGCGAAGAAAACCATATGTTCCCATTTTAAGGAGGACGGATGCAAGTATAACGGAACCTGCAGTCGGTGCCTCAACATGGGCAGCGGGTAACCATGTATGGAAAGGAAACATGGGAACCTTGATGGCAAATGCGAGAAAGAATGCAAGAAACAAAAAGATCTGCGCAGTGCTTGAATAGTTCTGCCACATCATGTCAGGGATGAAAAAGCTGTATCCGTTGTTGATATACAGCCAGATAATGGCAACAAGCAGCATGACAGAGCCGGCAAGCGTATAGAGAAAGAATTTGACAGATGCGTATATTTTTCGTGGGCCACCCCAGATGGCGATAAGCATATACATCGGGATAAGCATTGCTTCCCAGAGGATGTAGAATAGAACAAAGTCGAGGGCCATAAACACGCCCAGCATTGCACATTCCATAATAAGCAGACAAACCATAAATGCCTGCACTCTGGTTTTGATATAGCTCCAGGAGGCAAGTACACAGAGAGGCATGATAAAGGTGGTTAGCATCACAAGTAGAATTGATATACCATCAATTCCAAGTACATATTGGATATTTAATGATTTAATCCAACTGACCTGTTCAACAAATTGATATTTGCTGGTAGTTATGTCAAATGCTTTGATCAAGGGAATAGAAAGGAGTGCCGTGAGCGTGGTAATACCAAGCGCCCAGTATCGTGCAAAAAATTCATTCCGTACAAAGAGCAGCAGTACAGCACCTGCTAAGGGCAGGAATATAAGCGTGCTCAGAATGTGTGGATAATCTGGATTGATTAGTAGTTGATCCATTTCCAGTGTTCCTCGATATCAGTTTATTTGTTTGTTACAATGTAAGTGTATATTCAAATCGTTATAGCCAAACGTAGGCTACTAGAAGAACGGCTGCAAACGAGACTGTGTAGTAGATTGTCTGTTGAATCTGTCCACGCTGCAGTACGAGAGTGACTCTGCGGCCAATGGCTCGAACACAGCGGGCGGTTCCATCAACAACCCCATCTATTCCATTCCAGTCAAACCATGACCAGAATGCTGAGGTCACCATAAGACAGTTGATACCAACGGATTTGTAAAATTTACTGAGTGAAGTATCAAGCCATTGCAGAGGGTTTGCAACGATCCAGTAGAAAACTCGTCCACCCATACGATAAAACCAATCCATATCCAAGCTGATGGTGTTCTTCGGCATCACGTATTTGCGTAACATAAAGAATCCAAATGCGGTGAAGGCCATAATCTGAATAGTCTCACTAAGATGGTAGGCATTATAGGGATGAAAAACGACTTCTGTATTTGGCAACATATTGTACAAAAACGGTGTGTAGACACCAAGAAAGATACAGAGGAATCCACCAATAGCCATGGCAAGCTGCATATTCCAGCTTGGATCCTGTGCCTTCTCCCAGGTTTCTTCAGAGCAGTTGTTCTCACCGAAGAAGATTAGGTATGGAAGTCTAAGTCCGGCAGCAAGAAATGTTCCTGCAGATACCAGCGTCAGGGCAAAGCCTGCCCAGAGTAGATGTGATTCAAATGCGGCAGCAATGATCATGGATTTAGAGATAAATCCTGACATCAAAGGAAGCCCGGAAACTGCAAGTCCCCCAATAAGCATAAAGACCATGGTTGCTGGCATCTTTTTATAGAGACCACCAAGCTGAGTGAGTTTCTGTCTGCCGGTGGTGGTCAAGATTGCCCCGGCCGCCATAAAGAGTAGTCCTTTGTAAAGGATATGGGCAAAGGCATGGGCGCAGGCACCGTTAATAGCAAGAGTGGTTCCTATACCAACACCAGCTACCATATAGCCAACTTGCGACACGATTTCCCAGCCGAGGAGCTTACGTACGTCATTTTCCATAATCGCATAGATAATGCCGTAGATGGCCATAATAACGCCAAGATAGATAAGAACTTCAAAGCCGGAACAGCTGCGAATTAGAGTGTAAACAGCAGTTTTGGTGGTAAAGGCACACATAAATACTGCACCAATTGCTGTTGCCTTGGAGTAGGCATCTGGAAGCCAGGAATGCAGCGGTGGAACAGCGGCATTTAACATAAGGCCAGCCATGATCAGCCAGGTGTACAGTTCAGGCGAGGAAACATTCAGCTGGTCAAAGCTGAGATCTCCTGTTGCCTGATAACGGAGAACAAATCCAAACAGAAGAACTACTCCGCCAAAAGTATGGACAAGAATATAGCGGTAACCGGCAGCCAGTGCTTCTTCATCTTTTCTAGCCCAGATTAGGAAGGTTGAGGCAAAGGCCATCATTTCCCAGAAGAGAAAGAGGGTGATATAATCGGCGGCATAAATGGCTCCGAGCGATCCTGCAACATAAAACCATGCTGCAATGTGCTGCCATTCATCTTCAACATGCATACCATAGATGGTACCGATAATGGCCATCAGTGCCATGATAAAGCCAAAAATCATGGAAAGTCTATCAACACGACCAAAGGTCAGTTCCCAGTTCATAAACTGGACGACACCGTAGGTACCGGCATTCTGACTCAGATAGATAACATCAATAAAAGTCAGCAGGGGAACCAGAAACATATAAGGTTTCCGGAATGGTCCTCTTACCAGCGGCAGCAAACAGGCTCCCACTATCATAATGAGCGCCGGGTGTATAAAACTAATTGTCATAATAATCCTCCCGGGCCTGGATCCCGCTTTTTCCATACCATCTGGCAACCATAACGACGATGGCACAGCTGCAGAGACCAAAGAGTGACCAGAAGCCTGGTATCATTTTTTCTGCCCAGGTATGAGCGTGGCTTGTGTCCACGGACATACTCCAGATTACTATGAAGGCCATCACTCCATAGCAGCAATAGATTACTTTCTGTAACCGATCCCGAAGATAGTCGATCATATTTACAATCATCCTGTCACCGCCCTTACAAATTGCATCATAAAGTTAGGAAAGATACCAAGAAGTACGGATATCGCACATGCAATCATTATGGGAATGAGCATGGATAGCGGTGCTTCCTTGATGCCTTGATAAGTCTCACCTTCAGGGCGTTTTCCAAAAAATGCCTTATAGGTGACCGGGGCAAAATACCCGACATTAAGCATAGTTGAAGCAATCAGAATAAGGAGTATTCCTATCTGATGGGCTTCGATGGAACCAACAAGCAGATTCCATTTTGTTACAAATCCAGCAACCGGTGGAGCACCGATCATGGAGAGTGAAGCTATAAAGAAGCAGGCGAAGGTTATCGGCATGGTTTTGCCAAGTCCCCCCATCTCTGAAATATCTTTTTTGTGAGCGGCGATCATAATTGCCCCGGCACAGAAAAAGAGTGTGATTTTTGAAAATGCGTGGTTCACGATATGGATGAGGCCACCATCAATTCCTGAAGGAGTGAGCAATGCCACACCAAGGATAATGTAGGAGAGCTGAGAGATAGTTGAATAGGCAAGCCGTTCCTTTAAGTTGTCCTTAGAGAGCGCCAGAATAGATGCAGCAAGCACCGTAAAGCCGACAAAGTAGGCAGTAGGAATACCTAGATTCAAGGCATGCATGGTATCTGTACCAAAGACATAGAGCATGGTTCGGGTTGTACAGAACACACCAACCTTAACAACTGCAACTGCATGGAGGAGTGCTGAGACCGGAGTCGGAGCAACCATGGCACCGGGAAGCCAATGATGAAACGGCATAACACCGTTCTTGGCAAAACCGAAGAGGCAGAGGACATAGAGCATGATAACCATCCAGTTCTCGATATTGCCTGAAGCGAGACCAGCGGTGAAGAGCCCATCTGAAATGTTGGTTGGAAAATCAAGGGTTCCAGTGAGAACATAAATCAGGATAAGAGCAGGTAACAGGAAGAGCTTAGCTGTGGTAGTAAGATAGACGATGTATTTCTGGGCACCTTCATATCCTGCTTTATCCTGGGCATGAGCAACGAGAGGATAGGTGCAGACAGAAACAATCTCGTAAAAAAGATACATGGTGAAGAGGTTGTCGGAAAAAGCAACACCGATTGCCCCAAAAATGGCGAGTGCAAAACAGGCATTAAATCGTGTCTGCGCATGTTCCTGATGAGCACGCATATAACCAAGTGAGTAGTAGACGGCAATGGTCCACAGGGATGATGCAACGAGTGCGAAGATCATTGACACCCCATCTGCTCGGAGTGTTACCGTAAGACCAGGTAAAACCGTGAACATATGATATTCGAGAATCTTTCCATCGAGAACATCTGGGATCATTGAGGCAACAATCAACAGTAGGATAATCGATGCCACTGATGAGACACCCTCACGGACATTCTCGTTTTTACCCATAAACATGACACCTAGGGTGCCAATCAGTGGGACAAGAAGTGCGAGGAGAAGTTTTACGGAACTGACCGTTTGTATTTCCATGACAGAGGTTCCTCTTTCCTAACCTTTAAGGTCGACCAGATCTTCGGTGTCGACTGATTTGTAATTTCGATATACTGCTATGGTGATACTGAGGCCGATGGCAGCTTCAGCAGCAGCAACAGCCATAATAAACAGGGTGAAAATCTGCCCCACGGTAGGATCAGGAGCAGTAAATCTGTTAAAGGCCATAAAATTGATGGATGCTGCAGCAAGAACGAGTTCCGAGGCAATTAGCATTCCAATAAGAGTTCTTCGAGTAACGAGCCCGTATATACCCATTCCAAAAAGTATTGCACCAAGAATGAGGTATGTGTTGAGACTGTTATGAAGGTTAAGAATCGACATTTATTTGCTCCTTCCGTGACGTGCAATGACTAGCGATCCGAGGATGGCGATAAGCAGAACAATAGAGACCAGTTCAAAGACCATGGAGTAGGTGGTAAGCAGTTTAATACCCATCAATTTTATGCTCCCCATGTTTTCCTTGGGCAGAACGTTAAACGATGTATTTACTGCAAGGCCAATCATGCCAAATGTTACAAGACCAGCGGTAACTAGACCAAGAGGGCCACTCAATGCGCCAGCAGGTCCCTGTTTTTTATTGTCTTCGGGTGATGCAAGCATAATGGCAAAGGCAATGGTAATGCACACTGCACCGATGTAGATAAGCATCTGCATCATGGCTACAAAGGGTGAATTTAGGAAGTAGTACATGGCAGCCACTCCGATAAAGCAGAGAGCAAGTCCGGCAACTGCCCGAACAAGTCGTTCTGCATTACAGGCGATGATTCCACCAATTATAGTGGCCGCAAGCATTACCAGGAAAACGATTCCGGCAGCCGCATCGGCATATCCTGCGAGTCCGTCGGCCATAAAAAAGCCGAGAACACCTGAGGCGTCGGTTGGGTTCATGAGTTTCTCTCCTTCAATCTATTGAGAAGGTCGAAATGGAAATCTTCCTTACGGCTGGAAGCAAGATTGTATTCTTTGGAAAAAGTGATTGCTCCGAAGCTACAGCTTTCAACACACTGTCCGCAAAGTGAACAGGTGGTGAAGTTGAGATCGTACTTGGTAAGTACTTTCTTCTTCTTTGTTTTCATTTCACCTTTGACTTCAGCTTCGTATTCAACGGATTTTGAAGCAAGGCTGATACATCCTGATGGGCAGGCACGCTGGCACATTCCGCAGGCAACACATTTAGGATTTCCTTCCTCGTCCTCAATCAGTTCAATATGACCGCGATAGCGCTCGCTCATCTTGATTGTCTTGTACGGGTAGGGGACAGTAACCACTGGTTTGAAGAATTCCCTGAACGTAATGCCAAGCCCTATAACAAGGCTCCACAGTCCCAGGAAAATATCGCTAAAATAGGCACCCATATTAAAATACCTTCAGTAATCCTGCTGTGAGCAGCAGGTTAAACAGTGAGATCGGAATCAATATCTTCCAGCTCAAGTTGAGCAGTCCGTATATTGTTGTTCGAGGAAATGTCCATCGAATCCAGATAAAGGAAAAAATAAGAAGATAAATTTTAAGAAGGAACCACCAGACACCGGGGAAGAGTCCCAATGGACAATCCCAGCCACCAAGAAATAAGATGGTGATAAGGGAGGCGCCAATAACGATATTGGCATACTCACCCATAAAGAAGAGTCCAAATCCCATACTTCCATACTCTGTATGAAATCCTGCCACCAACTCACTTTCAGCTTCACCAAGGTCAAATGGAGCTCGATTGGTCTCAGCAAGGGAACAGATAAAGAAGATAAGAAAGGAAACGGGCATTAAAGGACTGGAGAGGGATGGGACAATGTTCCAGTTCCACATACCGCCGGCTTGGGAAGTAGCCAGTTCATGAAGGTTCATGGTACCTGTCATCATAACGATGGTGATCACCGTAATAAGCATGGGAACTTCGTAAGAAATAGCCTGAGAAACTGCACGAACTGAAGCCATAACACCATATTTATTGCGTGAACCCCATCCGGCAAATAGGATGGCCATGCCGCCAAGTGATGCAAAGGCGAAAATCATCAGCACTCCGATATCCATGGAGCGGGCAACAATGGTTTCACTGAATGGTATAGTGACAAAACTTGTGATGGCTGGGGCCATGGCAAGAACCGGAGCGACCATAAAGAGTGCCTTGTCAGCCCCACCTGGAATCATCAGCTGCTTGGTCATCAGCTTGATACCATCAGCGGGCGGCTGCAGGAGGCCAAAAGGACCATTGACGTTCGGACCCGGACGGCGTTGAATACGACCGGCTCCTCGTCGCTCTGCCCAGACGAGATAGGCAGCATTTAGTGCGGCAAAGGCAATGGCAGCGACTACAGCAACCAGAGCATTTAGTATTGTTAAACTCATACGACTTCTCCCTTACCTGTCAATCTCAGGTATAACTAAGTCTAAGCTTCCCATCATGGCGAGCGCGTCCATTATCATCATGCCCTCACACGCCTCGTCAAAGAGAGACATATTTGAATACGTTGGAGAGCGAAGTTTGAAGCGATAGGCGTTTTTGGTGCCGTCACTTACAATTCTGATACCAAAACTGCCTCGTGCTGTTTCCACAGCTTGGTAATAATCACCCACCGGAGGTTTAATGAGTTTCGGTTTTTTCTTGGGCATGATTGGCCCATCTGGTAATTTATCAAGTCCTTGTTCTATAATACGCAGAGATTGTTCCATCTCATCCATGCGAACCTTGTAACGGGCAAGAGAATCACACTCGTGATATACCGGGACGTCAAAATCAAATTCGGGATATACCGAGTAGGGTTCGTTTTTACGAACATCAAAGTCAAGTCCAGCACCACGGGCAACGGGTCCTGTTGCGCCATATTTTCTGCACATTTCAGCCGAAATTGGTCCGATACCTTCAAGGCGTTTTCTGAAAATGATATTGCCGGTAACCAGTGCGTCATATTTCTTTAATGACTTGCGCATGCGTGGAATGAATGCTCTGGCAGCAGCAATGAAGTCGTCGTCCACATCATTATACAGACCGCCAAAACGGTAGTAACAATAAGTGAGGCGTGATCCGGTGACAGCTTCTAGCATATCAAGAATATGCTCACGATCTTCAATGGCGTACATAAGAGGTGTAAACCCACCAAGATCCATAACAAAAGCACCAAACCAGAAGAGATGCGATGCAACTCTGTTTAATTCAACGGTGATCGCCCTGATATATTCGGCGCGCTCGGGAACTTCGATTCCTGCTGCACGCTCAACGGCCAGTACATGACCATGGGTGTATCCCAGAGCCCCGAGATAATCGAGACGACTCAGATTTGGAAGAACCTGCGGGTATGTTCTGTTTTCACCCATCAGCTCATGCATGCGATGAATATAGCCAAGCACGGTTTCAGCTTTGACGATATACTCACCGTCCATTTCCATCTTTACTCGAAGAACACCATGGGTTGCAGGATGCTGCGGCCCGACGTTCAGGGTAAAGGTTTCGTCCGGTCGGATATGAATTGGTCCACTCATGGTTTGAAATCCTTTAAGAGGGGATGAAAGTCTGCGTCTTCTGGAAGGAGCAGAGGGATGAGATGCGGGTGGCCTTCAAACTTGATGCCAAAAAAATCATGGGTCTCGCGTTCGTGCCAGCCAGCCCCGGGGTAAATCTTAGAGATAGTGGGGACTTTTGGTTCGGAACGTGAAGTACGGGTACGAATAACCACACGGCACACATCAAAGTCAAAACGGGAGAAATCATAGACAGATTCCAGTTGATCTTCTTTTATCCAGTCTACTCCAGTGACACTTTCGAGAAAGAAGCCAGTTTTATCAAGAATCATCACGGCAGCGAGTAGTTGACCAGGTTCAAGTTGCACATCAATATCATAACCATGCGCAGCATGATCACGTTCGATGACACCATTGATTCGAGGCTCTTCTTTTTTCTTAGCCGGTTTCTTCTCTTCTTCACCTTCAGCAGCTGCTTCCGCAACGAGTTCTTCAACAACCGGTGGCGGATCAGGGAAAAGATCTTGCAGAGCTTGTTTTACAGTTTCTTTTATCATTGTCATATTCCTCTTCAAGCCTTTGCTTCAGGATCTTTCCAGCGGTTCCAGCCAGAGACCTTGTTTTCCAGTTGGAGGATTCCCTCGAGAAGTGCTTCAGGGCGAGGTGGACAACCCGGTATATAAATATCAACCGGAAGGAACGTATCAGCACCAAGCACAATTGAGTATTGGCCTTCAAAGGCAAAAGGACCACCAGAAATGGCACAGTTTCCAAGTGCAATCACCCATTTGGGCTCGGGCATCTGGTCGTAAAGAACCTTGATGCCAGGCATCATTTTTTTAGTGACGGTTCCAGCTACGATCATTACATCGGACTGTCTGGGAGATGGACGAAAAACCTCAGCTCCAAAACGTGACATATCAAATCGTGCACAACCGGTGGCCATCATTTCAATGGCACAACAGGCAATACCAAAGGTGAGAGGCCAGAATGAGTTGACCCGGCCAATGTTGATAAGTTTGTCAGCAACGGCAAACTGAACAACTGACGAAGGTATTGGTTCTAACGGCGAAGGTACGTTCTGCGTTCCCACTTGAAGACTCCCTTAATCCATGCGTATACGATTGCGAGTGATAAGATTCCAACAAAAATAACAACTTCAACGAAATCCCGGTAGACAATGCCCATGTCCAGCAGTTCCTTGCTGTTATAAGCAAGAGCAACAGGAAAGAGAAAAAGGACATCCACATCAAATGCGAGAAAAATTAATGCGTAGAGGAAAAACACGGAACTGTATCGAATCCATGAATCGCCAATTGGTTCCATGCCACATTCAATGGCCTGGCTGTTTTTACGGTTGAACTGTCGGGTACCCCGAGGCATCAATAGATAAACGATGACAATTGGGCCTAAAGCAAAAGCTAAGCCCCCAAGGGTAAAGGCCGTGATCCATAATATGTTATCACGGTAGAGAAAATCAGAAAATTGAAGTTCCATATAAGGACCTCTTGTGGTTGAGTTTGTCGGAAGACTTTCTGATATATTTATAAGCTAACTAACGAAATAGCAGGATATTGTCAACTGAAAAGTGAATGACGATTCATTTCATTTGCTGAGTGACTCTTCATTCAATGGTGGGGTTGGTTTTTTGTGTTGTGGAAGAGAGTATCCGAAAAGTATTGAGAAAAAGTATATAAATGATATGGTGAGAAATCCCTAATTAAAAAAACAGATATGAATCATAAAAAAATTTGAACAAAGGCTTTTGTAATGTCTATCACCCTGAGACAATTAGAAATATTTATAGCTGTTGCAGAGACAGCCCAGGTTACAAAAGCCAGTAAAAAGCTTTTTGTGACCCAGTCTGCTGTGAGTATGGCACTGGCTGAGCTTGAAAATCAACTCGGCGGGTCGCTTTTTGACCGCCATGGTCGTAGTCTGCTGCTGAATGAGCGTGGCCGTTACCTTTTGCCCCTTTCCAAGGAGATTCTCTGTCAGGTCGGTAACGTTGAAAATATCATGTCCGAGAAAAATGACACCTTAAGCGGACAGATTAACGTCGTCGCCTCTACCACCATTGGTGATTACATTCTCCCCTATTTGATAGGTGCGTTTAAACGCATGCATCCCCAGGTGCATATTAATATGCTCGTCCACCATACCCGGTATGCTGAAAGCCTCGTGCTCGATGGTAAGGTTGAAGTTGGATTTGTTGAGGGGCAAATTAATAATCCGGATACCGTTAAACGTCTTTGGTTTGAAGATGAACTTGTTGTTGTTGCCGGACCCACCGATCCACTTTCACATAAAAGTCTCTTTGATGTAAACACTGATTTTACCAATACCCGATGGATTATGCGTGAGGAGGGCTCTGGTACAGTAGCTATTTTCAAAGAAAAAATGAAAAAATATCTGGATAAAATAAATATAATAATGGAAATGGGTCATCCTGAAGCCATAAAAAAAGCAGTTGAATCAGGTGTTGGGATAGGCTGTCTTTCGTCGCTTACGGTGTGTCGCGAGGTGGAGCACGGCTGGTTGAAAACTTTGCAATTTGATGGCGTTGATATGAGGCGTAAGTTGCATGTGATTTCCCGTAAGAACCTCAAAATAAATGATACTCTTGCTGAATTCCTTGCTTTTTGTGATATCATGTCAACCTGCTCAAAATCCAGGGCATGTCTTTCTTCGCCATGGAAGCTACAGTCTCTTCTTGCCAAACAGTCGGTACAGAAGAAATGATTTGAAGAATGTCTTCTTGTATTTTCTGGCTGGTCGTGGCAGCGTCCCAGTTGTTTTTGTCAGGCTGCATTGGTCACGAATATAAATAAAGCTTGCACAATATTCGGGACGCGTTATCAAAGGAATTTCGAAGAAAACATTTTCATCATCCATTTATACAAGGAAGACCGTCATGTGGAAATCAATACAGCCAGCACCTCCAGATTCGATCCTGGGACTTACAGAAGAATTTAAAAAAGATCAGAATCCGCAAAAGGTAAATCTTGGCGTGGGAGTATACAAGGATGAAGGAGGGAATACTCCAGTACTGCGTTGTGTGAAAGCTGCTGAAAAAGTGCTTTATGAGACACAGGCTACTAAAAGTTACCTTCCTATCTCTGGAGATCCTGCTTATTCTGCAGCTGTACAGCGTTTGATCTTTGGTTCAGACAGTGCTGTAATACCAGCAGGTCGTGCTGCAACTGTACATGCACCAGGTGGAACAGGAGCCCTGCGGGTAGGTGCTGATCTTCTTCACAAATTTACACCCGATGCGAAGGTATGGGTGAGTTCTCCGACCTGGGCCAATCATAATGGAATTTTTGGTGCTGCAGGTTTTGAAATTGCTCAATACGGTTATTATGACTCCGGGAGTAGAGGCCTCGATTTTGATAGAATGATGAGTGATCTTGAAACCGTGCCCGCCGCCGATGTGGTTGTGCTTCATGCTTGTTGTCACAATCCCAGTGGAGTTGACTTAAATGAAAGTCAGTGGCAACAGGTTGCTGCACTTGCAGGCAAAAAAGGTTGGATTCCTTTTCTTGATTTTGCCTATCAGGGCTTTGGCGACGGCGTTGATAAAGATCGCTTTGCCGTGGAGCAGTTTGCAGCTGCAGGAATAGATTTTCTGGTCGCCAGTTCTTTTTCCAAAAATTTTGGACTCTACAATGAACGTACCGGAGCCATCACCGTGGTCACTCCATGCTCGTCAGAAGCAAGTGTGGCCCTGAGCCATTTGAAAACTGTTATTCGTACCAACTATTCAAATCCTCCTGCACACGGTGGTTTTATTGCTACTATGATCCTGGATACTCCCGATTTACACAAAATGTGGCTGGAAGAACTTGCCGGTATGCGTGATCGTATAGTTAATATGCGGAAATCACTGGTTGCAGGGCTTGCTGCTCAGGGTGTTGAGGGAGACTTTTCGTTTATTGAAAGACAGCGTGGGATGTTTTCCTTTAGTGGTTGGTCGGATGATGTGGTGAATAGCCTGAGAAAGAATAATAATATTTATGTTGTTGGCGGGGGGAGGATTAATGTAGCCGGACTGACAACCTCCAATATAGAGTATGTCTGTGCTTCAGTAGCTTCTGCGATGAAGTGAGTGCTCCCAGGCACAGCATCTTCGCTCACGATTCCTTTTAACCGCATAGAAAAAACTATAGCGGTTAGAAGTAATCGAGCGAATATACTGCACCTGAAAGCACTCTTGCTTTGACGCTGTGTTATGTATAGTGCACTTTCTTTAAGAAAAGTCCGTGGGCTGGAGCTGTTGCGGCTGCTTTTGAGCGGTCGTTTGCTTTTAGGATGGTTTTAAATTCTTCAACTGTTTTTCTTCCCTTTCCAACTTCCAGTATTGATCCTACGATATTGCGTACCATGTGACGTAAAAATCCATCTCCAGTAAATACAAATTGTAATTCATTTGCAGCGGTTCTGTTTACAGTTGCTATTTGTATAGCGCGAACACTGCCGCGTCCTGTAGTGATACTTTTATCCCGCGATCCCGATGCTTCAAAACTGGCAAAGTCATGTGTTCCGGTGATTAGCTCTAAGCATTGCTGCATTGCATCAATTGCCAAAGACTGTTGGATATGAACTGCATACAGTCGAGTGATTGGCGATTGGATTTTTCCAGTTTCAATGGTGTAAATATAGGTCTTGGAGGTTGTGGAAAAGCGAGCGTGAAAATCGGGAGCAGCAGTTTTTATTGAAAGAATACGAATAGCAGGAGGAAGGGTGGCGTTTGCACCTCTTAAAAGATCAGAAAGTGAAATGTGGGATTCTGTTTCGAAGCTGGCAACCATATCCAGTGCGTGAACACCAGCATCTGTTCTGCCAGCTCCATGAAGAATTACGGAGGCATTGGTGATTTTACCAAGAACCCCTTCAAGCTCCCCTTGAATTGTGGGTGCATTTAACTGCTTTTGCCAGCCGCTGAAATCTGTGCCGTCAAAGGCGATGGTCAATTTTAGATTACGCATGGGCCTGCAAAAAGATTAAGGAAAGAAAGGTGCTCCTTCAAGTCCGGTTGTTTCGTCAATTCCGCACATCAAATTCATATTGTGGATAGCCTGTCCTGCCGCACCCTTTACAATATTGTCAATGGCCGAAACAACAATGATCCGGTTGGCTCGTTTATCGATTGCAAAACCGATATCACAAAAATTGGATCCTCGGACATGCTGAGTTGTCGGAAATGTTCCCTCTGGTAAGATACGAACAAAGGGTTCATCTGCATACATGGACAGATATAATTCTCGTAAACGCTCTTCAGAAATGTCAGATGTGAGATTTGCGTAAGTAGTGCTCAGTATTCCTCGCGCTATTGGAAGCAGGTGCGGAGTAAATGAGATTGTAACGTCACTCCCGTTTAGTGCGCTCAGTTCCTGCTCAATTTCCGGGAGGTGTCGGTGGGTTCCACCAACTTTGTATGCTTTGAATCCATCGTGAACCTCGCAGAATAATGTTCCAACACTGACGGCACGTCCGGCTCCGGTTGCTCCGGATTTGGCGTCTGCAATAATGGATGTCGGGTCAATAAGTCCATCGCGCAACAGTGGGGCAAGGCCTAAAACGATGGCGGTCGGGTAGCAACCTGGGTTCGCGACAAGACGAGCTTGTTTGATCTGTTGACGATAGAGTTCTGGTAAACCGTATACAGCTTCTGCAATAAATTCTGGAGAAGAATGTTCCTGGTACCATTCTTCGTAGGTTGCAACATTTCGTAAGCGATAGTCAGCGGATAGGTCGACGACCTTTTTCCCTTCTTGTAAGAGTTGGGGGACAAGATCCATGGCAGTTTTATGCGGAACGGCAGCAAAAAAGAGATCTGCACGACTGCACAGTTCATCTATGCTTAAGTTTTCACAAATCAGATCCGTCTTCCCAAGAAGATTGGGAAAGACTGTGGAAAGAGCTTTTCCCGCATACTGACGGGAGGTCGCAGCAGTCAGTTCAAATTCAGAATGATTACAGAGGATACGGGCAAGTTCAACGCCGGTGTATCCAGAGGCTCCAATGATGGCGACTCGTAGCATGGTCTATCCTAATAATTTTTTTTAATAAAAAAGGGGAATAACAGTTACCTGTTATTCCCCTTATAAAACAGCCAATTTTAAATACTTTCTGTTTTGATCCCAGAATAAACAGGAGGAAAACAAAAAAGTAATAAAATGGATTAGCGTTTTGAGAACTGAAACTTGGCGCGAGCGCCTTTCTGACCGTATTTCTTACGCTCTTTCATACGAGGATCACGGGTAAGAAGACCTGATTTCTTTAAGGTCGCTCTGTTTTCCAAATTAACCTCAAGGAGTGCGCGGGAAATCCCATGAGTCAAAGCGTCTACCTGGGCAGACTTTCCACCACCAAGAAGAGTGGCCATAACATCAAAGCCCTCAAAGGTATCGGTCACTTTAAAGGGTTTGTCAATTTTGTGGATCTTGAAGGTTCCACCAAAGTAAGCCTCTGGGGTCATCTTGTTGACTACAATTTTTCCGGTACCAGGAGTGAGCCATACTTTTGCGATAGCACTTTTTCTCTTGCCGGTGGCGTAAAAACTATCTTGAGCCATGATTGAATATCTCCGTAAATTCTTTTTTAAATATCTAAGTCGGCAGGCATCTGTGCTGCGTGAGGATGGTCAGAACCGGTGTAGAGTCTAAGTTTTTTCAGTTGCTGACGTCCGAGCTTGTTCTTGGGGAGCATTCCTCTTACTGCTTTCATCAGCAGATCGGTAGGATGTTTCACCAGCAGTTCTTTGGCAGTGATTTGTTTCAAATTGCCAATGTATCCGGTGTGATGATAGTATGTTTTCTGGTCCCATTTTCTACCGGTAAGACGAATTTTATCGGCATTGGTCACAATTACAAAATCCCCATTGTCAATGAAGGTGCAGAAGGTCGGTTTGTGTTTGCCACGCAGTCGATCTGCGATTTCTGTTGCCAGACGGCCAAGGATCTTACCTTCTGCATTTACATGGTGCCATTTTCTTTCGATCTCGTTGACCGGAGTAAGATAGGTTGTCATGTTTTTCTATTCCTCTAGGGATGATTCAAATAATAATAAAAAAAGGTTCGACCAATGCCGAACCTTTTGAACTTTTAAAATGGAGCGGGAAACGAGATTCGAACTCGCGACGTCAACCTTGGCAAGGTTGCACTCTACCACTGAGTTATTCCCGCTCATGTGTATGACAAAACGGGATTCAAATTACTCTTGAATGGCCCCTCTTGTCAATAAAAAAAATGATCTGCTTTGGTATAAGGTTAAAAAAAGGTTCGGAGTATAATGAAAAAAGAGATGGTCTTGGTGGTCGAGAGTATGCTATGATATTATCTTAATTCAGATAATTGCTATTTAAATATATTCAAGCGAGGTCACCTATGGGTGAGAAAAAAAAGAGACAGGGATCCATTCAGCGTAAGACTAAAGAGACTGATGTCGATCTGACCCTTACTGTTGATGGTAGTGGTCAAACAGATATTGATTGTGGTGTTCCTTTTTTGAACCATATGTTGACCCTGTTCGGGGTACATGGTTTTTTTGATTTAACAGTCAGGGCCAGTGGCGACACTGATGTTGATGACCATCATACAGTTGAAGACGTCGGAATCTGCTTAGGGCAGGCTTTTTCTAAAGCCCTGGGAGATAAAAGTGGTATTGCTCGCTATGGATTTGCCTATCTGCCGATGGATGAAACTCTTGTTCGTGTTGTGGTGGATATTTGTAACCGTCCCTATATTCATTACAATGCTCCTGTTCCGGATCAGAAGCTTGGGACCTTTGATACCGCTTTGGCTCAAGAATTTATGCGGGCATTTGCACAGCATGCCGGAGTGACGCTGCATATTGATCTTCTTCATGGGCGTAATAGTCATCACATAATAGAAGCTGTTTTTAAGGCACTTGCTCGGACAATGTCTCAGGCCACCATCAAACTTGATGCTCTTACTGGAAGTTTGTCCTCCAAGGGTGTACTCTAGGGTGAGAAGGCTAAGGAGACTTTAGGTTGTTTTTCTGCCTGATCTGCTTTCAATGTACTATTTGAGCGTAATAATGAGGAATCCTGTGAAAAAATTATTTTTAATTCTGTTGTTTGTATGCTTTGCTTTATCAGCCTGTTCTTCCTTTAACGAAGAAGAAACAAAAAAGATTGGCCCCCTACCGGAAGTGAGTTGTGTTGCAGTGTTACCCGCAGCTGTTCCGGTAGCATACCGTGAGACTCTTTCTGCTACCGGAAAAAAGAATATGACGGAGGGAGCTACATTTCTTGATTCGGTTATGGCAGATGAGTTGAGAGGACGTACTGGTGAATTCAAGCTACTCACTGAAAATCAGCTTGATGCCATTCTCGGTGATCCCTGGGGAGGCAGATTGCAGCAGGTGCGTGATATCGGGCAGGCAACCGGTTGTGGTGCCGTACTTGAAACCAGCCTCAGTAAATATCGTGAACGTGTAGGGAGTACGATGTCTGCTGAAACTCCAGCTGCTGCTGCTTTTTCCATGGAACTGATTGGGGTTGAGAGTGGTATCGTTTTGTGGACGACCTCTTTTGATGAGAGTCAAAAGGCTCTGTTTGATGACATCTTTTCATTCGATAAGGCACAGAAGCGCGGCTTTAAGTGGCTTTCTGTCCAGGAATTGAGTCGTGATGGCTTAAAGAGTCGCTTGGAGGATTTTCCGTATTTCCAAAAGGTAGTCGATGAGTAGGTAAGTGAACATTATCTGAGGTGGCGCAGTCCGTGCTACGTTATCTGATTAGCCCCATTCTTTGTGAGTTCAAAGGATGGGGCTTTTTTTTATATTGAAATAGGGGCAGGTTTATTGGTACATGAACACGCTTACACCATGATGGATTTATTGAAAGTTGACAAGCTCGTAAAAACTAAAAGCAACCGATGGCTAAGTAAAAACCTTCATATGCGAGGCGCGCAATTTTTCTATAATTTCGGCGTACTAGGGTACGTCATAATTGTAGGGAAATTGCAGCAACGAAGCAGATGAAGAGTTTTTACGATGCCATCAAAGTTACAATAAATATATATGTTATCTGCTCAAACAAATAAGCGTATCGGTCTGGCCATGTGCGATTATTCCATGCTGGATAATGAAGATCATGTTCTGGTTGCAGTTTCTGGCGGCATAGACAGTCTGGTATTGCTGTGGATTCTGCAATACTGGCAGAAGAAGGCTCCAGTAAATTACGAACTTCATGCGGTTCATATTGATATGGATATCTGGTCTTCGGAGATGGATGAACCAAGTCCGCTGAAATCTCTTGCAAAACAGATGCAAATCATAGGGATGGATCTACATATCGAAAAGAGTCTGCCCTTAAGTGAAGAGTTGCGGACGTGTTTCAGCTGTTCAAAATTGCGCCGTAAACAGCTTTTTGATCTTGCCAGTCGCCTCAAATGTAATAAGATTGCCTTTGGTCACCATAGGGACGATTTACTTGAAACCCTGTTTTTGAATATGTTTTACAGCGGTAATATTTCCACCATGGTGCCCAGGCAGGAACTCTTTGCTGGCAGACTCTCCCTGATTCGCCCTCTTGCCTATCTCGAAAAGCAGGAGATTGTAAAAATTGCAGAGGATGTGGGCTTAAATGCTGTGAGCAATCTCTGTCCCCTCGCCGGAAATACCAGGCGGGAAGAGGCTCAGAAAATACTGGAGAGTATTTACGAGCAGATCCCGGGAGCAAAGGCATCGCTGTTTGCATCCATGAAAAATGTACGTAAAGGATATATGCTGTGAAAACCGCTTTTGAATGTATGGCCTGTTATCTGCGTCAGACGCTGCAGGTTGCACGAGTGTCCACCACCGATACAGCTTTGCAACTAACTGCCCTGCGGCAGGTGGCTGATATTATAACCCAATTGGATATGGAACAGACGCCTCCTGAAAATTCGGTTGCCGTATACAGGGCCATTGCTGAAATTACTGGTTGTGCCGATCCCTATCTTGAGATTAAAGAGCAGTCTAACAAACAGGCACTTTCTCTTTTACCCGAGTATAAAAAACAGGTGGCTGCAGCAAAAGATCCACTGGCCACTGCTTTGCGTCTTGCAATTGGTGGTAATATTATCGATTATGGTGCCATGCACAGTTTTGATGTGGATGCTGCCATGGCGCGTTGTTTGCGGGCGCCCTTTGTGGTAGACCATTGTCAGGTGTTTCTGGAAAAAGCACGGGGACTGGCCAGAGATGCCCGGGTACTTTATCTGGCTGATAACTCCGGTGAAATCGTGTATGATTCTCTGGTGGTGAGTGAACTCGCTGCCATGGGGCTTGATGTGACCGTGGCTGTGAAAAGCGGACCTATTATAAATGATGCTCTGCTTGCCGATGCTATTGCATGTGGGATGGACAGATTTGCTCATGTTATTGAAAATGGGACTGCCTGCCCCGGAACACCCCTTGAGAGCTGTTCCCCGGAACTGATTCAGGTCTTTAACGATGCTGATTTGATTATCTCAAAGGGGCAGGGGAATTTCGAAACCCTTTCCGAAGCAGAAGCAGAGATATTTTTTCTGCTCACTGTGAAATGTTCGGTAGTGGGTGCTCATCTTGCTGAAATAAGTAATACCTCGTCGGAGGATTTAACCGGCACTGGGGAACTTGTCCTTTTTCATTATACTGGAAGTGAAAAGAATGCTTAGAAGAATAGAAACAATCCTTACAGCTAAGGAAACCGATGAGACGGTAACGGTGCGGGGCTGGATACGGACCCGGCGTGATACCGGTTCTTTTTCGTTTCTTGAAGTGAATGACGGCTCCTGTCTAGCAAATCTTCAGGTTATTGCCAACAAGGAACTCGGAAATTACGATCAGGAAATAATAAAATTGAGTGCCGGCTGCAGTGTTATTGCTACCGGTATTATAAAGGAATCTCCCGCCAAGGGACAGGATGTGGAACTGCATGCCGAATCGGTTCAGGTGCTGGGCTGGGCAGATCCAGAGACTTACCCTTTACAGAAAAAGCGTCATTCACTAGAATTTTTACGAACGATCAGCCATTTGCGACCTCGAACAAACGCCCTTGGTGCCGTGACTCGGGTGCGTTCCAGGCTCTCTTTTGCGGTGAGTACCTTTTTTCAGGAGCGGGATTTTGTTCAGGTCCACACACCTATTATCACCACAAGTGATTGCGAAGGTGCGGGGGAGATGTTCCAGGTCCATGCTACGGACGAAAAAAGCGATAAACCATTCTTTGGTTCTCAGGCAGGACTTACCGTGAGTGGCCAGTTGCAAGCTGAAGTGTATGCCTTGGCACTTGGTCAGGTGTATACATTTGGCCCCACCTTTAGAGCAGAAAATTCAAATACCAGTCGCCATCTTGCAGAATTCTGGATGCTGGAGCCGGAGATGGCCTTTTGTGATCTTGCCTGCAATATGGAACTGGCAACGGACCTGCTGAAAACTGTTTTACGGGATGTATTGGAAAACTGTTCCGAAGACCTGGCTCTCTTTAATAATTTTATCGAAAAGGGACTGCTGCAGAAATTACAGGATGTGGTGGACAAAGATTTTGTTCATATTACCTATAGTGCAGCCGTCGAAGAGCTCAGCAATGTGACGGATACCTTTGAGTTTCCAGTGGAATGGGGGATTGATCTGCAGTCGGAGCATGAACGCTATCTCACCGAAAAAGTCTATAAATGTCCGGTTATTGTGACCGACTATCCGGCAAGTATTAAGCCATTTTATATGCGACTCAGTGATGACGGCAAAACCGTGGCGGCCATGGATATTCTGGTTCCCGGAATCGGTGAACTTGTTGGCGGCTCGCAGCGTGAAGAACGGCTTGATGTTCTCACCCGGCGAATGGTCGAGGCTGGTATCGATACAAAAGAGTATGACTGGTATCTTGATCTCAGGCGCTATGGTACAGTACCTCATGCAGGGTTCGGTCTGGGCTTTGAGAGGCTTGTTCAGTTTGTAACTGGAATGAGTAATATCCGGGAGGTTATTCCCTTTCCGAGAACTCCGGGGTTTGCACCATGCTAATAGATATATCACTTAATGAAGTAGGAAGGCGACGTGGGTAAAGGTCCTGGCGTACAGAAGATGTTTGATGATATTGCACCAAATTATGACCTGATGAACAGGGTTATGACCATGGGGCAGGATCAGGGGTGGCGTCGTTTTGTGGTTAAAAAAGCAGGTGATCCGGGTTCCGGGTTGGTCCTTGACCTTGCTACGGGCACCGGAGATATTGCCGCCCTTATGGAAAAGCAGCATCCGGATGGGAAGCATCTTGGGGCTGATTTCTCACTCAACATGTTGAGTGAAGCCAAAAAAAGATTTTCCAGTCAAGCCATTGAATGGCAGGCCAGTGATGCCAATAATCTGCCCTACAAGGATAACAGTTTTGAATCTGTGACATTTGGGTATCTGCTGAGAAATGTTGATGACAGTCTCGTTGTCTTAAAAGAAATATATAGGGTGTTGAAGCCCGGTGGACGAGTTGTCTGTCTTGATACCACACCACCTGAAAAGAACGTTCTCTACCCTTTTATTCGCTTTTATTTCCGTTTTGGCATTCCACTGCTAGGCCGTTTTATTGCCAGCGATGAGGCCGCTTACAGTTATCTTACCGGATCGACAATGGGGTTTCATAAAGCAGAGGAACTGGCTGAAATCTTTAGAGAGGCTGGTTTTAGTGATGTGGATTATAAGAAGTTTATGATGGGAACTATTGGGGTTCATTGGGGCAGGAAGTAGAAAAAAACTCGAATTTCGAAGTGAAAAAAAACAACAACCTAACAATCGAATATTATGTTGATACAACCATTAAGAACCCAAAGTCCAGAAGGCGAAAAATGTATTCAATCTCTTCTTTCCAGGTTCCAGCCGGCAGACACCAGCTGTCGTGATCTGGTCGCGGATATCATCGCTCAGGTAAAAACCAGAGGTGATGAGGCGGTCCTTGAATACACACAGAAATTTGATGCTCCAGAGTTGAGTATCGAAAATTTAAAGGTCTCAACCGCAGAGCTGAAAGAGGCCTACGATCTTGTTGATGACGACTTTCTCGTAACTCTTGGCAAGGCTATCGAACGTATTCAGGGCTTTCACGAACGGGAAATGGAAGATTCCTGGATGCAGACCCGTGAAAATGGAACCATTGTCGGTCGTATGGTGCGTCCCGTGGATGCAGCTGGACTCTATGTTCCTGGCGGGCAGGGAGGCTCGACTCCTCTTGTCTCCTCGGTTCTTATGAATGGAATTCCTGCTGGAATTGCAGGCGTGAATCAGCGTGTAATGCTTACCCCGCCCAATAAAAAGGGGAAAATAAGTCCTCATTTGCTGGTGGCGGCACAAGAAATCGGCATTGTTGATATTTTTAAGGCAGGTTCGGCCTGGGGGATCGCGGCTCTCGCCCATGGCACTCAAACCATCCCTGCTGTGGATGTTATTGTCGGACCCGGCAACCAGTTTGTCACCGAAGCCAAATCCCAGGTTTCAGGGATGCTGCGTATTGATATGATTGCGGGGCCATCTGAGGTTCTGATTGTAGCCGATAAGAGTGCAAAAGCCGCCCATGTTGCAGCTGATATGCTGGCACAAGCAGAGCATGATCCTATGGCGCTGGCTATTGTAATTACCACTGAAGAGCAGCTTGCAGATGATGTTCTTACGGAACTTGAGCGCCAGCTAGTAGCGCTCAGTCGCCTAGAAATAGCCACCAAATCACTTAGGGATCGAGGGGTGATCCTTATTGCTGCTGATATGGAAGAGGCAATTAGTCTTGCCAACGATATCGCCATTGAGCATCTGGAACTGATGGTGAACGATCCTTGGGATCTTTTGCCACGAATTCGTCATGCGGGAGCTATTTTCCTGGGACACCATACTCCAGAAGCAGCAGGGGATTATCTTGCCGGACCCAACCATGTGTTACCCACCATGGGAACAGCAAAGTTCTCTTCCGCACTGGGTGTTGAGACTTTCTTAAAGAAGAGTTCCATCATCAGTTATTCAAAGCAGGCCCTGAAAGAAGATGGTGATCATATAAGACTGCTCGCTGGTCTTGAAGGTTTGACTGCCCATGCAGCCTCTGTTACAGAGCGCCTCAAAGACAGATAAATGGTGATGGTGAAAGAGGATTTCGATTTTAGAGAAGGCTTGGCTGAAGGCTGTCATGCCCTTGGTCTGCCAGAGCTTGATAGCGAAGCAGTGGAGAGGCTTTTTGTGTATTTCAAAGAGTTGAAGCGCTGGAGTCAAAAGATCAATCTTATAGCCAAAAAAGCAACGGATAGAGAAATTCTTGAAAAGCATTTTCTGGATTCTCTCACTCTGTTGCCTCTGCTTGACGGCAAACATCCCCATCTTCTTGATATTGGTACCGGAGCCGGTTTTCCCGGGCTTGTCTGCAAGGCCGCACGGCCCGAATTACAGCTTACCCTTGTTGAGCCCCGTCAAAAACGGGTTGCATTCCTCTCTCATATAGCAAGAACTTTACAGCTCACGGAAATATCTATTCTGAATTGTCGGGTCGAAGATGAGTCTCTGCTGCCATCCAATGGTGGTTTTACTCATATTACCAGCAGGGCTGTTACTGAAGTGAAAGTGTTCCTGGATATGAGCAGCCGTTTTATGAAATCCGGAGTGCAGGTTATTTGTATGAAAGGCCCTAAATGGCAGGAAGAGCTTGCTGTTTGGGAAAGCACAACTTCTCCCGTCAACTTTTCACTTCAATCGCAAGTTGCATATATTCTTCCTTACTCCAAGGCAAACCGTAATCTTCTAGTTTTTGTTCTTGTAGAAAATTGACCTTATTCCCATTACGGCTAAATTTTTTCCGCTGGCAAAATGGCAATGGATTTGCTAAAAACAAGCAATCGGAAAGTAAACTCTCTCTCTAATTATGCAGGAAGAAACCCTGTGTTCAAAATATGGTGATTACATGAAAAAAATAGCAATCCTGGCGGGTGATGGTATCGGGCCCGAAGTTATGGCTGAAGCGGTTAAAGTACTTGATGTGACCCAAAAGAAATTTGATTTTACACTCAGCTATGAATATGCCGATGTCGGTGGTATCGCCATTGATAACCACGGTGAGGCACTTCCTGCCTCAACCCTGACCCTGTGTGAAAACAGTGATGCAATTCTCTTCGGTTCGGTGGGTGGCCCTAAATGGGAAAGTCTTCCTCCCGAGCAGCAGCCTGAGCGTGCAGCTCTTCTTCCTCTTCGCAAGCATTTCGATCTTTTTTGTAACCTCCGTCCGGCTCGTGTATTTAAGTCTCTTACCGGTGCCTGTCCTCTGCGGGCTGATATTATCAAAGATGGTTTCGATATCCTCTGTGTGCGTGAGCTCACCTCCGGGATTTATTTTGGCACCCCTAAGGGCCGTGAGGGAGAAGGCCCCGATGAACGCGCCTACGATACCATGGTCTATAAACGCTCTGAGATCGAACGCATTGCCCGTATGGCCTTTGACGCGGCACGACTTCGTAGTAAAAAAGTAACCTCCATTGACAAAGCCAATGTTCTTACCACTATGGTTCTCTGGCGCGAAGTCGTAATTGAAGTCGCGAAAGATTACCCTGACGTTGAGCTGGCGCATCTCTATATTGATAATGCCACCATGCAGCTTGTCCGCGATCCGCACCAGTTTGATGTTATGCTCTGCGGTAACATGTTCGGGGATATTATCTCTGATGAATCTGCCATGCTCACCGGTTCCATGGGCTTGCTGGCATCAGCGAGCATCAATAAAGAGAAGTTTGGTCTGTATGAGCCTGCTGGTGGATCTGCCCCTGATATAGCAGGAAAAGGTATTGCTAATCCCATTGCTGAGATTCTTTCTGCTTCCATGATGCTCCGTTATAGCTTTGGCCTTGATGCTGCGGCAGATGCCATTGAGAAAGCAGTTGAGACAACCCTTGAAAAAGGTATTCATACTTCTGATATTGCAATTGATCCAACGCGAACCGTGAACACTGCTGCCATGGGTGATGCTATCGTTTCGGCTCTGTGATGAGAGACAGTTCTGAATATGTGGTGGTGGCCAATCTGGCCTCCACCGATATAGGGATAAAGGTAGCAACCGAGCTTGGTCTTGAGTTTACCCATATGGAACGCAGGGTCTTTGCCGATGGTGAAAATTATCACGCTTTTCCCGAAGACATTGCCGGAAAAGCCCTGATCATTATTGCCAGTACCCATACGGAAGGATCTCATCAGGAGTTGATGGATCTTATTCAGGGGGGCCGTTATTACAATGCCTCAAGTGTCAACGTAGTCATTCCCTACCTTGGCTACTCCACCATGGAACGCGCCAAGCGAGGATCTTTAGAAATTCCCAAGGGTGTCACCAGAACCCGGCAGATTTTCCGGGCTCATCCCGATTTTGTTGCCTTTGTTGACCTTCACTCCGAGGCAGTACTTCACGCCCATGGAGGAGAGATTTCAACGAAACATATCTGGACAGGGGAGCTAGTGGTGGAGCACCTGAAAAAGATGGATCTTGGACAGTTTGTTCTAGTCTCTCCTGATTATGGTTTTTCAAAACAGGTGGCCAAACTTGCCAGTCTCCTTAAATGTTCACACACTGCAGCCGATAAAGATCGCTACGACACCGATAAAACCATCGTCAGTCAGGTTTCAAGTGTCGTCAAAGGGAAGACTGCCGTAATCTGTGACGATATGATTCGTACTGGTGGTTCCATTATCCAGACGGCGGAACGTTGTATGGATGCAGGGGCTACAGGAATTGCAGTGCTTGCTACTCATCTTGTTCTGGCAGGTGATGCCCGGCAGCGCTTTATTGACAGCTCCATTACAAAAGTGATCGGTTCCGATAGCTTTCCCGGAAGAGTGAGTGATGATTTTCTTGAAATCTATTCCATTGCTCCATTAGTGGCAAAAATACTAAGAAATTGCCTGAAAATTGTGTAGCAGTCTCTGCCAGCCCTTATGTCTCCCAAAAACCACGAACTGCAGCTTGCAAGTGATTTTGTCCAGTACACCGGCAGTAATATTTTTCTGACTGGAAAGGCGGGAACCGGTAAAACCACCTTTCTTCACAGCCTCCAGAAAAAGACTCCCAAGCGCATGATCATTACAGCCCCCACCGGAGTGGCTGCAATGAATGCCGGCGGGGTCACCCTGCACTCATTCTTTCAGCTCCCCTTTGGTCCCTATATACCCGGCAGTGACGCCTATGAGCGAAATAGCCAGCGGCAGTTCCGCTTTTCCAAGGAAAAAAAACAGATAATACAAAGTCTTGATCTGCTGGTGATCGATGAAATCAGTATGGTTCGGGCGGATTTACTTGATGCTGTGGATGCCACCTTGCGTCATCACCGTCATAGTGATCAGCCGTTTGGTGGGGTTCAATTGCTGATGATTGGCGATCTCCATCAACTCTCCCCCGTGGCCAAACAGCATGAGTGGAATCTGCTGCAGCGACACTATGAGTCGGTCTATTTTTTTTCCAGTCAGGCAATTTTAGAGACGCAATTACTGACCATTGAGCTCAAGCATATCTACAGGCAATCCGATGAGCATTTTATCAAGATCTTGAACAGTGTCCGAGAAAATAGACTCGATAAGTCCACCATTGATTCCCTGAATAATCGTTGCATCGATAATTTTATGCCCGATGAAGATCAAGGCTACATAACACTCACCACACACAATGCCAGTGCCGAATCAATTAATCAGAAACGATTAAGAGAACTTGATGGAAAAAAATATCTGTTTAATGCAGATATTGCAGGGGAGTTTCCAGAGCATATTTTCCCAACGCTGCCACAGTTGACCCTGAAAAAAAATGGTCAGGTGATGTTTGTTCGTAACGATCCATCTCCTGAAAAGGAGTATTATAATGGGAAGATTGGAAAGATTACTGCCATTATCGGGAAGACAATTTTTGTGTTGTGTCCAGGAGATAGCGAGGAAATTGAAGTTGAGCCTATCAGCTGGGAGAATATCAAATATACTATTAATGAGGCCAACAAAGAGATTGAAGAAGAGGTAGTCGGTAAGTTTGAACAGTACCCCTTAAAACTTGCCTGGGCCATCACCATTCATAAGAGTCAGGGGCTGACTTTCGAGCGTGCAATTATTGATGCGCAGGCGGCTTTTGCCCATGGTCAGGTCTATGTTGCACTGAGCCGCTGTAAGACACTGGAAGGTCTGGTGCTCAGCTCGCCCATTGGCACAAATGGGGTGGCAACGGATCGTGTTGTATTGCAGTTTGATGAAAATGGTCGCAGGAATCCACCATCTGAAAAAATGCTCCATGAGGCAAAAATCAGTTATCAGCAAAAACTTCTCTATGAATGTTTTGATTTTACTTTGTTGGCGAAGCGTCTGGGATTTCTTGTCCATCTGCTTACCCGTAACGCCAAGGTGGTTCATATCTCGGGGGCAGGTGATATGGTACTTGTTGAACAACAGGCCAGGGAATCCATATTCAATGTGAGTGAGAATTTTAAGAATCAGCTCTGGACTATTTTTGAAGACCACAATTTACCGGAGACCGATACGCATACCTTGGATCGGATTCATAAAGCGTCGCTCTGGTTTCAAGAGAAGTTTAGCGCCATATTTGATGATTCAGTGCAATCCCTGCATTTTGAAACGGATAATAAAGAACTGCGTAAGACAATAAATAACGTCCTCAATAATTGTAGAAAAGAGATAATTATAAAATCTGCAGGAATAGAATGCTGTGAAAATGGTTTTTCACCATCTGACTATCTGCGTGCAGTATCAGCTGCGGAAATTGATTTCCAACCTTCCAAGGTGAAAAAACAGCAGGCTCCAGCCTATACCGAATCTGATATTGATCATCCGGAACTATTTGACACACTTCGGGATTGGCGAAGCGCTAAGGCAACGGAACTGGATGTGGCACGTTTTCAGGTCCTTTATCAGAGGGTGCTGATTCAGATTGTGGTCTGTTTGCCGGAGAGTCTGAAAGAACTTCAGGTAATTTCAGGTGTGGGCAAGAAGACCATCGAGAACTATGGCGAAGAAATTGTGGCGCACGTTCGTGCCTATCGCAGGGAAAAGGGTATCGAGGCAGTGTCTTTACCCGAGCCCAAAGAGAGCCCCAAAAACCTCGCTAAACCAAAAAAAGCGGCTGCTCCAAAAGGCACTACCAGAGAGATCAGTCTGGAGATGTTTACCGGCGGGAAAGGTATTGAAGAGATAGCAAAGGAACGGGGGCTTTCTCCAAGAACGGTCGAAAGCCATCTCTGTTTTTTTATAGAGACAGGGACGCTCTCCATTGACACATTTCTCTCGCCTGATTTACAGAAAGTTGTTGCAGCGGGGATAGCAGCAGCTGAAGATGATACATTAAAAGCCATTAAAGCACAGCTTAGTAATGATTGCTCCTATGGCCAGATTAAAATGATGCTAGCTCGTCAGAAAAGTCTTGAATAACAAAAGTTGTTAATGATGGCAGCACTCAGTTTTCGTGAGTTGCTGTTTTTCTGGTCATGTTTTACAATTGAGTTTATTAGGGAGGAATATCAATTCTGACATTCACAGTAGTATAATGGTTTAGGATTTTATTAAATTGAAGAGGTCTCCACTGGCTATAAGATTAGAGGATAAAACTAGAAAAAGGCAGAATCAACTTAACGCTGACCCTGCCTTTAGAAGAAGATGGGTGGTGACTCAGGAGTATATTATTTTTTCTTCTTTCTAAGCCTTGCACCGACAAGCCCGACTATACCTGTGCCGAAGAGGAGCATGGTTGCTGGTTCTGGAACTGGATTCAGTGGTGAACTCGACTCTACTGTAAATGTCATTGTATAATCTATGGGAGTATCATAGTTGCCAGCATTTATTCCGAAAGTCCCATTCCCAATGAATGCGTTGTAGATCCCTTCTCCTCTTGAAAAAGAAGGAGCATCTAAGTTTAGGACTGAGCCCATCCAATCCCAACCTAGTGCACCATACAATTTAAAGTTTCGGATAAAGTCGCTTTAGCTTAATACGGGCATCATTTGTCTTAAATTGCCAATCCACGTTGGTTTGGCGGTTGTTTCTGTCATCGTTCCAGGCAGCGAC
>Ga0207996_1000559_pt1 | contig 31845 bp, 33 predicted proteins | sample AntAceMetag02UKG_FD_184773 | JGI IMG/M metagenome (GOLD analysis project Ga0207996, IMG submission 184773) | Saline lake microbial communities from Ace Lake, Antarctica - Antarctic Ace Lake Metagenome 02UKG (SPAdes) (version 2) | ecosystem: Environmental > Aquatic > Non-marine Saline and...
ACTGCGGATAAAAATCCAAAACGAACTCCGAATCGCGGAAGCGTCGTCAGATCCTCAGATTTTAAAAGAACAGGAACAGCAGCGCTTACATGCAAAAACCTAACCGGACACTACTGAGTGCGGATCGTTTTAACGGCGAGATTTTCAAATGGAAAGATGAAGAAGAGAGAAAAATTCTAAAGAATGCTGACCTTAACGATTTTGCAGATTTTTTTGAAGGAAAACTGGATGGCCGCCAGTATACATTCTGGAGGCTCTATTCTTTTAATGACCTGCCCATAGAATTAATCAGCAATATTTATGAGGAATTCCTGGAATCTAAAAAAGGCATCGTTTATACCCCCCCATATTTAGTCAATTTTCTTATTGATGAGCAGATGCCTCTTACCGACTTTCATAAGACTGATTTCAAAGTTATAGATCCAGCCTGCGGGTCCGGTGTTTTCCTGGTTGCCGCATTTCGGAGAATGATACACTGGTGGAGAATTCGAAATAATTGGAAAAAACCTGGCGCTAAAGATTTGAATGAATTAAAAAACATTCTCAAAAATAATATCTTTGGCATTGATATGTATGAAGAAGCTGTGCGCCTGACATTTTTCAGTTTAAGCTTGGCCCTGCTGGACGAACTGTCACCTAAAGTGATATGGGAAAATCTTAAATTTGATAACCTGCTTGAAAGCAACCTGATAAGTGACGATTTTTTTAAATTAATAAATGATAATTTTTTCCAATCTGATTTTGACCTTGTGATTGGAAATCCACCTTTTGAGTCTAAATTAACGACTCCTGATGCAGAACGGATTGAAAAAGAAAAAATAAAAGAAAGGCCAAAACTGCCTGATAATCAGATTGCACTTCTGTTCCTTGAACAGGCCATGAATCTGTGTAAAGAAGGCTCCGATCTTTGCATGATTACTCCTTCCGGGCCATTTCTTTACAACAGCAATTCCAAGGAATTCAGAACATATTTTTTAAGCGCTTATAATGTGTCTCAAATAATCGATTTTACATTTTTAAGTGCGATGCTTTTTGAAAGTGTAAATGTTGCAGTAGCAGTTGTATTTGCAAAAAAACAGGAACCTATAAAAGATAATCTGCTTCACGTAACAGTTAGAAGGACAAAGCCCGCCAAAGAAAAGCTCTATTTTGAATTGGACTATTATGATTTTCATAGAATATCCTATCACGATGCATTAGAAAGCAGGCTTATCTGGAAATCAAACTTGTTGGGAGGCGGAAGATTAAAGCATCTTATGGCAAGATTTGCACTTCTAAGAACTTTAGGCAATTATTTAAAGGAAGCTAAAAGCAAACATAGGTGGACGATTGGAGAAGGGTTTGAAGTCTGCAACAAAAAAGAAGAAATTGATAAGCTTGTTGAGTTAGAAAAAAATAAAGAAGAATTATCACAAAAAGAAAAAGCAGAATTAGATAAGCTGAAAAAAAAATATAAAAAAGCAGACTATCTTACAGGGGAAAATACCTTGCCCTCCGATGCGTTTAGCGAAAAAGGAATTGATGAAAGCCGGATTGAGATCCTTGAAGAAAAATATTTTGTTCGGAATAGAAAAAAAAATAAGTCAATTTTTAAAGGCCCACATCTTTTAATCAGAAAAGTAGTTGGGGAAAATTCAATTCCAATAGCAATTAGAAATGATTATCTTTCTTTCAAAAACGACATTATAGGTATTCACGCTCCTGAAGACCAAATCGACGATTTATTAGAGATTGAAAAGCGAATAAAAAACAATAGAACTTATCTTTTCTGTTTTGCCGGATTTAGCGGACGGTATATGGTAGGACGTGCTACATCTATATTAAAAGGAGATATTGAAAGTCTGCCTTACCCCGAAGATGAAACAGAGCTTGAACTTGCAGAAATTGAACAAATACTGGTTGATGATGTCTTGGATTATATGCTGGATTTCCGTAGAAATGGCGAAAAATCTGTTGGTGAAAGACCTGTTGATGATCATCAATTGCATCAATTTTCGGAAACATACTGCAGGGTTTTAAATTCAGTATATAAAGAGTTCCAACCATACAAGCCGCTAAAAACCGACTCATTTCTCTGTTTCCCATTTTATTACAAGGATAAACCTCAAATTAGGACGGGCAGTATGGATGAACTTGAAGCAGATTTATATGAGCTAATCCAAAACAATACAAGCATAAATTCAAGAATTGTTAGAATGTTGAGGGTTTATGAAAACAACACGATTTATCTGATAAAGCCCAAACAGACACGCTATTGGCTCCGATCTGTTGCTATTCGTGATGCAGACGATACTTTTGCTGATATGGTTATTCAAGGATATTAATTAATGCTTGCCGATACTCATAAATTCATGGCATCAGGAAAAATAGAAGGGCCGAAAATAGACGCCCCTATAATTGCTGTCGTGGATTTTGTTGAGCGGATTTTGATCACATTTTCAGATAAGTATGCCGACTCGGATATAAAAAATGAAAAAGGATTAACCCAGAAACTTGTATTAATCTTAAATTCTCATGCATTACGTGAGTATTATCCATTCTGGTTTGACAAGGAATATATGGAAATCCCTGAACGCGGCGACAGTCCACAGGTTGATATTGGAACAATAACCACCCTTGAAGAAGGCATTGTAATCGGCTCAAAAACATATACTGATGAATCCTTTTTTTCTATGGAGGCAAAAAGATTAGGCAATTTAGGAAAAAAAAGATCAAAAGAATATCTGATCGGCAGATATGAAAACGAAAAATATATCCATTGCGGTGGTGTTGAACGTTTTAAACAGGGGAAACACGGTAGAAATTTAAAGTATGGGGCTATTATTGGTTATGTTCAGGAACATGACTTTATTTACTGGTACGGCAGCATTAATTCATGGATTGATGGTTTGATCCAAAAGAATTTATATTCTCCAGTGCCTTGGCTATTAAAAGACAAGCTGAAAAAAGATTATATCAGATCAGGCACCGCAAAGTTTATTTCAATAACCTCCCGAAAAAATAATTTTATTACGCTGTTTCATCTGTGGGCAAGATTAAATTAACGAGTAAAACGTGTCGAAAAAATTCAGACCAATTTCTTCGACTTTTAATACAACGTGCCTCTGCTCCGATTTGTGTAATGGAGTCACCCATTAGATGCGACATGACAAGGTCGCGCGAGCTTACAGTCGGAAAATTGGTGTCAAATGCCATAATCAAACTCGCGCAACATAATGGCCTTATTTTTACTACCTTTTTACTGGATAATGATCCCCTGGCTGTTGAAAATAAAGCCGGATTTTTTTACCGATTGAGATCGATGAACTCGTGAAAATTATTTTTGGATGGCGTCGAAAAAATTAATTACCATGCCCCACCCACACGTGCACTTTCAGACGCAGCTGTCAGGCGTCGGCTGACAGCGCGTAGTTGTGCATTATTTTGGAAAAACAGTTGCTTAATGTGAATCTAAACTCTGTCCACATCAAAAGCCTGACTCCAGCTTTCAATCAACTTATCGGTTCGATGTCTAAGACGTTGTGAAATAATCTCACTCAATCGTCCCATGAACACATATCCAATTTGTGGATTTTTAACAAAAATCGCTTTGAGTTTATCGGCAGGTAGTGAAATTATCCTGGTAGATTTGGAGCACTTGGCAGTTGTTGTATATTGTCCCGGCTCAATCAAAGCAGACCAGCCGAGGATTTCACCTGACGCTATGGAATCAACTATGATGTCCTTTTCAATTGTCTCAATATGGGTTTGGATGGATTCTTCATAATGGATGTCTGTTTTCAATATTTTATCCTTCACCACAAGGCTCAATTCAACCTCTCCATCTACGACACCATATAAATCAAAAGCGATCTCACCATTTTGGAAAATTGTTTCATCTGAATCAAATTCTAAAACCTTACTCCATTGTGAAATTTCAGATAAATGTTCCTGCGGAATATCAGAAAAAATTGAAACATACTTAAACAGATCTTTTTCTATCATATTCTCCTCCTTTGTTGAAAGATATCCTCTCTCCCTGTGGCAGGAAAATTCTATTCCATCACAGAATTATTTGTATTTTTTCAAATCATATTTTTCAGCTAATGCAGCTCTTTCATCACCAGGAAGAGATGTGACATACCCCTTCCATCCGGGACACCAGTTAATGTGCCATTTCCATAACCGGCCTAAAAACGATTGGGAATTTTTGTCATATTTTGCCCTGAAACCGCATTTTTCACAGTTGTGCTTAGCCATTAGGGGGTCTCCTTATTATTGTTATATCTTTAAATATATTGAACTATTAATTTTTCATAAAATGAAGCGTATCACTGACACGTAGCGATTTTAATCGAATAATATTCCGCTTAAATCAAGTGTCTTCGACGTTAAGTCGTGGATCACCAATCATCTCTGCCTGTAGCTGAGATGCTGTATGTGGAACATCTGTTTCCAAGTCTCTGGCAGTGCTAACCTCGATTCCGTCCATATCGAGTGTTATTACCTCCCAATCGAGATTTTCATTTTCGCATCGAATGATCAGGTCCATAGGCATTTCCCGCAGGGTAATGCTATCCCATCGAATGAAGACGGTTTTCCCATCAAAAATTTCTTCAATTCGCCCTTGCCATCCACTGATATCGGTATCAAAATCCGGATCAAGGGTACCGGCTTTAACAACAATTGAACCTCCAATATGTAGCGTCATAGTAGATCTCCCTTCTTTTCATCTTTTATGCTGAAAATAATTTTGTTGCAGTTGCTACCCTTTTCAAAGCTTTTGTCCGGCGACATTCCGAGAAATATTGTAACCAATCCCTTATCAACACTCGATGAATTTTTTTGTTCTGTTTCCTTAATCATCTGAATCTTTCATTAATGCATCTCAAACAGATCCTAACCAGCGGCGGGCTAATAGTTGAAAGTCTTATGAAAAGTTCAAAATAAATTACTGGACCAACTGCACCTGAATTTTTTCCCGCCATAACAAGTAACAAGGGAAGCAGGTTCTGAGAAAATGATAAAATATATTGGATTGGATGTCCATAAGAATTTCATAGCTGTCAGAGGATAACCGGGACGGGATAATCAATTGGTTAAGGGCATGAATCAAGAAGGCGGTGGATACCTATCCGGTGGGGCATCGGTTTCCCATATTGAATAGTTACCTTATCGTTACGAATCGTTACTTTTTTTGATAAGTAACGATTCGGGCGCCGTTCCATATTTAAAAAATTTTATTTGCGGCCATTCCATGGCACTGATCAAATTGATATTAACTGATATACCAAATGGTTACAATGCATAGTTATACATATTTTTTTTGTGGCACTAATTGTGCAGAATTAATTTATAAAAGATTGGAAATGTAGATGGAACGAATTGCATTCAGGACCGGACGTCAGGCCAGCCAACCCATTAATAAAAGAAAGGATAAGGCGATGTATAAAAAAATCTTATTCGGCACTTGTTTGACGGATTATTGCAGTCATGTTTTTAATTTTGCCCTCAACCTTGCCAAAGAAAATGGCGCAAAACTATGGATCTATCATGGACTCGGCCGCCTGAATCAGAGTGAAGAGGCGGTGAAAGCGGCTATAGAACAAGTTGAGAAAAAAATAGCCGCTGCTTATGTTACCCTCATGCGAGACAGTGGATTTACCGATTACGCCATCAATGTGTCAGATGGGGATGTGGTCAGTGAAATAACGACACTGGCAAGAAATGCCGGTATTGACGCCATTGTTCTGGGGACTTCCACCGAAACGCCTCTTGATACCGGCAAACATACCAATACCGGTAGCCTTGGACCAAACGTGACGGATACCCTTTTACGGGCGCCCTGTCCTGTTATTATCGTACCGCCGGCTTTGATCCCCGGACTTGCCAGGGGATAGGGCTTATACTGCAAGCCGATCTTTAAATACCGGCCATCCGGTTAAATCATGAGGGCTGTTTTTTCAGACGGCCCTTATTATTCCTCCTGTCTTCATGTTGTATGTGGTTTGCTTTTGGATATCCGACTGCCATGCAGATTATAACCACACATAAAGGGACTGACTTTGACGCTCTGGCATCGGTTGTTGCCGCCAACATTCTGTACCCGAATGCGGTGACGGTGATGCCCGGGAGCCTGAATCACAATGTCCGCTCATTTTTGTCTCTCCACAAAGATCTTTTCAATTATTGCGGCCCATCCGATATTAACATGGCCGACGTCAGCCGCCTCATTGTTGTGGACACCAACGCATGGCAGCGCCTTGATACAATAAACAGGCTTAAAGACAAAAAAGGCCTTGAAATTTATCTTTACGATCACCACGGTAACACCAATGATCTGAATCCCGTGTGGAAATGCCAGGAAAATTCAGGGGCCAATATTACCCTGATGCTGCGGTATTTGAAGCAGTACAAGATGTCCATCTCACCGATTCAGGCAAGCCTGTTTTTGCTGGGCATATATGAAGACACCGGTAATCTTACATTTTCTTCCACAACATCGGAAGATATCAGGGCTGCGGCTTTTCTCATTGATACGGGCGCAGACCTGAAGGTTTTATCCGCATTTCTGGGGCCTACCTACGGACGAAAACAAAAAGAGATTCTGTTTCAAATGCTGAAAAATGCGCAAAGAACGATGCTCAATGGATTTTTAGTGAGTATCAATTTGCTTGAAATTCAGGGACATGTGGAAAGTCTTGCCGAGGTGGTTCAGATGTACCGACAAATTTTAAACGTGGATGCCGCTTTTGGGATATTTCTATTGCCCAATGACCGCTGCCTTGTCATTGGGCGCAGCGGATCCAATGGGATCGATATCGGTGCGCTCATGCGGTGCATGGGCGGCGGGGGGCATCCCGGCGCCGGCTCGGCCGTGATCAAATCCGTTAATTCCGGGGTCGTGGCCGCATGGATTCGAATTCTGATTGGCGAAAAGGCAGGCCAGGGCCGCCAGGTCCGTGATCTGATGACCGCGCCTGTCATCACGTTGCCGGCAGATACCACCATGGAAGCGGCAATGCGTTTTTTTAAAAATCATAAAATTCACGGCGCGCCGGTAATGGACAACCATGGAATTATCGGCGTTCTTTCATTGCGTGATTTTAGAAAAATGCATAAAAAAAAGCAGCGATTTTCAAAGGTAAAGGCCTTCATGAGTACCCGTGTTGTCACTATCAAGGCCGGGGAAAACACCACCAGCGCCGTGCATGTGATGGTAAAATACGATATCGGCCGGTTGCCTGTCATTAACAACGGGCAATTGGTCGGCATAATTACAAGATCAGACGCCATGAGCGATTTTTACGGTCTATGCCCCCTGAACCCTCATTATACCGAGGCATGCCGGAAAAACAGCTTGCTGGTCTGAACGCTTCCGGATTCAAAGTCAACCAACGCGTGTTATTACCAAGGGGAAAGAGTGCATATGAGGGCCCATCATGGCTGAATTTCATGACATCTGCATGGCAAAAATCCAGTGCGAGACCAGCGTTCTGGAAAATACCATTCAACTGGCTGTTGAAATCGCCCGGGAGGGAAGAGAAGGGCGAAAGATCGGTACGATTTTTGTGCTTTCGGATGAAAAAGAAGTGCTGAAACGATCGAGGCCATTGATTCTCGATCCATTACACGGTCACCCGGAAGAACAAAAGAGAATATGCGACCCAGACATGCGTGAAACCATAAAAGAGCTGGCCCAGCTTGATGGGGCTTTTGTCGTGAGTGGTCAGGGTGTGGTCATATCGGCTGCCCGTTATATTAATGCATCTTCACGGCGGATCGATCTACCCATGGGCCTGGGCAGCCGGCATATTGCGGCAGCTTCCATCACCCGGGACACACGTGCGGTTGCTGTTGTGGTGTCGGAAAGCTCAATTGTCCGTATTTTTAATGAAGGCCGTCTAATCGCGGAAATTATACCGGAAGTATGGCTTTTCAGCTATAAAAGCACAAAAATAAGAGGACCAAGAATTGAAACAACCATCGGCGACGTGAAAATTTTTACCAAAAATGATGCCACATAGTTTGCCCTCCCTTCCAGAATACCGGTTATAAATTTCCTGAGCATTAGCGGGGAGAACAGAATTCCCGGATGGATACTATCTCACTATTCTATCGATATTCTACAAGATCCTGAAAGGAATGTCTTAGCCGCACACTCTGTTCACCGGACCGAAACCCCAATGCGACAATGACCGCCACCTCATATTTACCCTGATCAATTTTAAGTACTTTCTCTACGGCATCTTTTTCAAATCCTTCAATGGGGCATGAGTCAATCTTTTCTGAAGCCGCAGCCGTCATCATATTTGCCAAGGCGATATAACATTGTTTTGAACACCAGGCATAATAGCTCATCCTTGGGAGGATTTCCGCTTTTACATGGCTTTTGTATTTTTCAATATAGGCATTGGTCAGATCATCCGGCAGGTTTCTTCGGGCAAAAGCACTTGTCACATAATCATTGTCATAACCAACAACATCAGGCCTTGCAAGGATGACGATCACGTGGCTTGAATCCGTGATCTGGGGCTGATCCCAGCAGGCTGGTCGCAGATCTTTTTTAACTTTATCAGACTCTATTACAATGAATTTCCATGGCTCCATGCCAAATGAGCTGGGCGATAATACGGCACATTCCAGAATCTGTTCCAAATCTTTTTTATTTATTTTTTTCTCAGGATCAAACTTTTTACATGCATGACGAAAATTAAGTGCTTCAAGCACTGCATTCATATTACGCTCCTTTCATTTTCTGGTTCATAGATATTATTCAAAAGTTACTTTACCATATATACCACATTGTGGCAGAATAAAAAAGGTCATAATCACCGGGGTGCCTGTGGCTTGCATATACCCCTAAGGCGGATAAACCGCAAATAACAAATTACAAGCACCAAAGTACAAATAAATTTCAAGTCTCAATATCCAAATAAAAGCCAAGGTAAATTATTTGCTCACACATAGTCTGGAGTTGTTTTGTTATTTTGATTTCTCCCTGTTTTGAAATTTGAAATTTTAAAAGCCTGGTCGTGAATTTGTACCCGCTTAAGAAGTGCCATGGCAATTTCTTTCGCCTTTTTCCGGGGCATTTTAAGAATCCAGGTGGGCACCGGGATTGCGGATATTCTTTCTGTCGCGCATAAAAGTACCCGTCGACCTGTGGGCTGTGAAAATTGTGGCAGAACATATCGAATATGCCTGTGCGGGTATCCTGCGCAGGGAGTGACGCCGGATCAGGCGTGCAGGGAGGTATTGTGGTTTTTTCGGTTTTGCCGGATCATGGTTCCCGGCGGATCAACTGCCCGGTAAGATACGTACAGATAATGGCCAGGCATTCGAGGTCAAGATAATTGTCGGCATTATCATGGAATAAAAAAACAGCACTTGCCGTCATCATATCATCTTTATCGTTAAAATTCAGGATTACGGGAATCCGGCTCAATGCCTTGAACCTGACACTCAGATCATAAGATACGTTTCCCATGATTGTGCCGCCCAGTGCAAGGCACCGATTTTTCAGATTTTCCATATTTCCGGAAAAAGTGGTTTCGATTATTTTGCCTGTGTTGGCTGTGAAGCTCGAAAACAATGGCCCTGAATCTGAAAATTCTCTTAACGTTACCAACCGGTTCGAACTTTCGCATATCGCGTCCGGGCACATGAGCAGATATTGACACAGAACACTCTTGACTGCATCGGTCAAGGGGTGACCGTCAAGATCATGAATTCCATCGCTGGAGAATGTGATCTTCCGATTAAAAAAATTCAGAATCAGAGTTTCATTAGTTTTCAGGATGCCAAGAATTTCTGCATTTTTCAAAAAATCAATTTTATTAACTCTTGAAAAATACTCGTCATATTTCTGCTCAAATGATTTTGAATTATTCATTGTGCGCTATTATTTTTAATCGTTTTCAGTTTATCCAGCAGGATGTCATATTCATCCTCGTATTCAATCAAATCCATCATCACAGGCGGCTTAATCGAATGTGCCGGGAGCCTTTTCTTGGTTTCTGTAATCAATACTTCCAGCTCTTTCATTCTTTGTTTTATGTTATCAATCGTATTCGTCATATCCGTAATTCACTCCTGCCGGTGTGACAAACCGTACACTGTCGGATCGGCAGGGCATCACACCATATACCATGCCGCACGAAAGGCACTTTGCCTCCATTTTCTCCATCTGGAAAATATTGTCAACCACTATAGTAGGTTTGCAGATTAAAGGAATTGATCTACATCAATTTTCAACCATTCTATTTTCTCGCCACCGGTTCCGGAATAAAATTTTTTAAATTTCAGGCATGATATGATTTTCGACTCAGATCACGGCATTAAACAGATATCCCATAAGCAGTATGCCGGATGCCACAACGGCGATAAAAATGGCGATGAGTCTCGGTTTGAGAACTTTTCTCAGGATGATCATCTCCGGAAGCGACAGGGCTATGACCGACATCATGAAGGCAAGAACGGATCCCAAGGCAGCCCCCTTGCCCAGCAGTGCCTCCACCACGGGAATGATACCGGCGGCATTGCTGTACATGGGCACACCGATAACTACTGCAAACGGTACCGACCACCAGGTTCCCTTGCCCATGAGGGTGGCCATGAACCCTTCAGGCACATAGCCGTGGATGCCTGCGCCCACGGCGATACCTATGATTACATATATCCAGACCCGGCCGATGATCTCTTTTACCGCATCCCAGCCGTAGATAATGCGGTCATTTAAGGATATTTTCTTCTCTTCGGCCTTGTTGGAATCCGCATTGATTTGGCTCACCCAGTCTTCAATGCCGTTTTCCAGCTTCAGCCGTCCGATCACCCAGCCTGCACCGACAGCCACGATCAGGCCGGTGGTGGCGTAGAGAAGCGCGATTTTCCAGCCCAGCAGGCCGTAGAGCAGGCCCAATGCGATTTCATTGACCATGGGGGCGCTGATCAAAAAGCTGAAGGTCACTCCCAGGGGGACGCCTGCCGCCACAAAACCGATAAAGAGCGGCACTGCGCTGCAGGAGCAAAATGGGGTGATGATGCCCAGCAGGGCGGCAAGGATGTTGCCGACCAGAAGGCTTTTCCCGGCCAGCATATCCCGGGTCCGTTCCGGCGTAAAAAAGCTTCGAACGATGCCTACGGAAAAGATTACCAGGGCCAGCAGCATCATGACCTTTGGCGTGTCGTAGAAAAAAAATTCCAGAGCGCTTCCCAGATGGCTGCCTTTGGCAATGGATAGGAGATCATATGTGATGAATTGTGATGCCTGGAGCAGGCGGCTGTAAAGCAACCACCATGCGTAAACGCCGATTCCTGCCGACAGAATATAAAGGAATAATCGGCTGTTTTGGCCAGGGACCTGTTTTCTCGATTTTTTGCCGCATGCGCATGCGGTGTTAGCAGTGTTGTTCATTTTTTTCTCCAGAGCCTATTTCAAAACGCTCCCTTTCGAAGTTTGTGCTTATCCGTCCAATCTCTGCGCCAGGCGAAGCCGCGTCACACAAAATTACCTGAATCGGCAATTTCATTGTTTAATCCAGGCCAGTACGTCCTTTTTTTTCGGTACTTTGCCCGAAACCTTAACCTCGTCATCGACCACCACGGCCGGTGTGCCAAAGACGCCGTACCCGGCGATCTCCATCATATCGGTGACCTTGGCCACACTGGCATCGATGCCGGCTTCGCCCACGGCTTCCTTGACGATTTTGGCGGCCTTTTCACATTTGGCGCAACCCGGTCCCAGAATCTTGATTTTCATTTTATTTTTTCCTTTTCAATTTCAAGTTTTAAGCCGTAAACGGCTATATTTATTTTTTACTATATATTCTCAAATGCCTATTTGTCTATATACCGAAAATATTCTTCCGTTACCGCCGGCAGAGTTCCTCGCGACGGACGGTCGGCAGCCTTTTGATCAGATCCGTCAGGTCTTTGTCATCGGTCAGCCAGTGCCGCAGGTTCCCCAGGAGGCTGGCCGCATAAGGGCTGTTGCTGCCGTTGGCCAATTGGTAATTCACCCACAGGCCGTCCTTAAATGATTTGACGAGTCCTGCGGTTTCAAGTATTTTCAGATGTTTCGAAACCGTCGGCTGGGCCACTTCTAAAAGGGCCTGAAGCTCGCATACGCACATGGTTCGATGCTCCAGAAGCTTGATAATTCTAACCCGATTGGGGTCGGACAGGGCTTTCATGACCTGAACAAAATTTTTCATACGTCCTCCTTATATATAGCTAATTGGTAATATAGTGAGGCATGTCGGTGTTGTCAAGCGGATTTTACGGGGCGTGAAAAATAAAAAGTATCTCAAAATTGGGCGCCGGTCCCTTTAATCGATGGCTCTGGAACCGCCATCCGGCCGGGGTCGGAAACGAATCATGCCGACCCGGATCAGGGCCGTCACCAGCAGTAAATCCGTCAGCAACGCGATGATTAGCGTAAAGGGTAGCAGCGTACCCATCATGCGGGTGGAAAAATAATCACTGGTGGCAAAAGGGGCAAATCCCACGGCCAGAATCAGGGTAGTAATAATAATGGCCCGGCCCGTATAGTGAAACGTGCGGTGTATGGCCGTCACAGTGTCGCAGTTCCGGGCCGTTTCAAACTTAAACCGTACCAGGTAGTGGATTGTATCATCTACTCCGATACCGATGGCGATAATCGCTATCATGATCACATCGGAGTCGACTTCGTCCCACAAGATAGCTACAAGTCCGCCGAGCGCAAGGAGGGGCAGCAGGTTTGGGATCATGGACCAGGCTCCTGCCTTCAGCGATCGCAGCCAGATGATCATCAGAGTCAGGATGCTGAAAAATGCCATGATCAGGCCGTTTCTTTGACCTTCGATGATGTCGTAGAGAAACATGCCCATGAGGTAGTTCATACCGGTGCCTTCCACCTTGATTTCCCCGCCAAGACGTTTTCGGCCCATCTTCTCGATATCGAGCCCCATGGCATAGGTGGCCCGCACCGCATTGTCGGGAAGTCGGACCGCCAGTCGCATGGATTGGCGATCGAAGTCCACCATCCGTTCCAGGTCTTGGCCACCGGACATTTCAAACAGCAGCAGGTACTGGGCGAGCAGTTCACGGGTCAGGTCCCGGGGTAACGTACCTCTACGTTCCGGGTTGAGTTCCCCGTCGATTTGTTCCACCAGGTTCACCAGGGAGATCACACGATTCACTTGGGGCAGGTTTTCCACTTCTCTCTGGAATTCGGCTATTTTCAGGAATGTTTCGGGGTCGAGGATACCTTCCTCCCCAGGCGTGTCAATGAAGATATCGAGGAAGTTGGTGCCCGCAAAATGTGTCTTGAAATATTTTTCATCTACGCGGATCGGGTTGTCTGGTGCCAGGCGGCGGTTAAAATCGGTTTCGATGTTTAACCTTGTCAGCCCGAAGAGCGACACTCCGGTCAACAGGACAAAGGTGGAAATAACCGTCCATGGGTGATTGACGGACACCCGTTCCGCGATATTCAACAGGAATGTGACGGCCCGGAACATCCCGGGGCGGCCGGCATCCCAGGGTTTGGGTTCTTTCATATATGAAAAAAGAATGGGCGCCAGGGTCATGGCAATCAGCAATGCCACGGCCACGCCGAATCCGAGTACGACGCCCAGTTGCCGAAACGCCGGGACCGGTATCAGGGTTAAGGAAATAAAACCTACGAATGTCGTCACCGACGTCATAAAACAGGCGGTGCCGACTTCATGCCCGCTGGTGATGATTGCTTCCTTTTTTTCTTTGCCCTGGGTAAGTTCCAGAAGATAGGCGCAGCAGAGGTGGATTACATCGGAAGTGGCGACGATCAGGATGACCGCCGGGACCATGGCGATAAAGATGTTGATGTTTCGATCGATCAGTACCGCAAACCCCATGGCCCAGATTACGGCGATAAGAGATACCGCGAACGTTATGAAAACGGGCCAGAATTTTCGAAACAGCAGGTACACCGTCAGCAGGAGAACGGTGCAGACCATGGGAAAGAGACGAGAAATGTTGTAATAGGACTGTGCCATGATTTCCGACAGGGTGGCCATCAATCCCACGCGGTGAATGGCACCGGCGTCATAACCATTTTTTTCGAACAGATCCAGGACTTCCCGGACGATCAACGGCCCCCTTTCCACCGGCCGGTCCCGTGACGGCTCCAGTTCCACAATGACGGCACTGTGCTGCCCGTCGGGGGAGATGAGAAACCCGCTGTAGAGATCGTCTTCCCGGTAGATTTTCAGGAGATCTCCCCGGCGCTCTGAGTTGTCCAGGGCTTCCCTGCCGTATTTGTATACATGGAGGGTGTCATCATCCACAAAGGTGTGTTGGGCATTGAGGACACTGTCGACACGGTCGACATCCGGAATTTCAACAATTTCATCCACCACGGAAGCCAGCTTTTTAAGGCCGGCAGGAGAAAGCGGGTCGGCATCCGCATAGGCGATAATAAATACCTCGTCGCTGGCAAATGTCCGGATTCGTTCCAGGTAGCGCTGATAGTCGGGGTGATTGCCGAAAAAAATATTGCCGATGGAAGACGCGATGATCCCGTGGGTTGTAATGGCACCGAAAACGGCGGTGATCATAAAGATCACCCCGAGCACGAGCAACCGCCGGCGAATGATAAAGTGAATATAGGCGATCATGGGATCAGATCTCTATGATGGGTGCTATTGTGCATTCCTTTATATTACCACATTTTACCGATCCTGTTGTCAAGAAAAGTGTTTTCTCTTCAACCGGCCTGAAATGCAGAAATTTTTGAACAATGCACTCGTAAAGTTTGGTCAGCTCTCACATTTTAGTGCAGGTAAACCCGGTGGCTTGCGTGGCCTGATATGATCCTGTTGATTGCCAGGCAAATTCTCATTTCACAATCAAATCATAATCACCGATTACGAAAAAAATAGCTCAAAATAATGGAAAACTTTACAAAAAAGGTGGCTTTTGCTCAGAGAATCAATAATCATCCTGATTGGAGTCGATTTTTCAGCATTGTGCACCTCTTATGGATCGCATTGCATGGGATGAATATTTTTTATTGACAGTAAATTATATGTAAATTATAATTCAAAAAACGAAAGGCGTTCGAAAAACGAAATGACCTTTTTTTAGGTTTGATTCTATCTTCTGCCATCTACTGAATGCAAACGGAGGAAATATGTACGAAGACCTTAAAGGCAAAACAGCCCTTGTAACCGGCTCGGGCAAGCGCAGCGGAATCGGGTATGCCATTTCCCGCAAACTGGCTTCTGCAGGCATGAATATTATTATTGCGGATCTGGGGGATATCACTGTCGAGGATCAACAGATCAAAACGGGAACCCCAAATGAGATGGCCGACATTGCCGATGAGTTGAGCGGGACCTGGGGCATAGATGCAATGGCGGTAAATGTCGACGTCTCCAGCAATGAATCCATCCGCATAATGCTTGATATGGTGGAGATCAAACATGACCATATTGATGTGCTTTGCAACAACGCCGGGGCGTCCTTTGGCGTACCCAATGCCGTCCATACCTACGATGAAGATGCATGGATGAAAACCATAGATGTGAATCTTCACGGTGTTTTCCGAATGACGCGGGCCGTGATGCCTATGATGATGGGAGAGCCCGGCGCCATCATCAATACCGCCTCCAGGGCCGGCAAGGTGCCGCCGCTTTTTAACGGGGCCTATGCCGTAGCAAAGGCAGGAGTGATCATGCTCACAAAGGTGATGGCAAAAGAACTGGCAGGCCTTAAAATTCGGGTCAATGCCATTTGTCCTGGGCAGGTGGATACAGACCTTGAAAACTGGAAATTTGGTCTGGAAGCCCAGTTTTTTGATACAACCATTGAAGACCGCAGGCAAAAGATGTGCGAGGAGATTCCCGTGGGGCGAATCGGGTCACCCGCAGAAGTGGCTCGATTAGTGGCATTTCTGGCATCAAACCAGTCTTCCTACATGACCGGCCAGGCGATTAACATCACCGGTGGGCAGCTTATGGAGCTGTAACGGTCTGATTTTGTTAATTGAAATAGACAGAATACATTCATTAATTACTATCCCTTACATTAGGAGAATTAAGCATGGCGACGATAACAGGCGGGCAAATTGTAGCACAGGCGCTGATTGAAAAGCAGGTGGAATATATCTTTACCCTGAGTGGCGGGCATATTACGCCGATTTATCAGTACCTGGAGGGAAAGGAAATCGTACTGTTTGACACACGCCACGAACAGGCCGCCGTTTTTATGGCCGAGGCCTGGGGCAAACTGAACAGAAAACCCGGTGTGGCCATGGTTACGGCCGGGCCCGGGTTCACAAACGCACTCACCGGAGTTGCAAGTGCCTTTTTTTCAAATACGCCGCTTGTGCTTATCGCAGGCTGCGTGGGCCTGGATCATAAAGAGAAACTGGATCTTCAGGACATGTTCCAGGAACCGGTTATTTCTCCCATGGTGAAAAAGACCCTTGTCTGCCAGAAAGCCGAAAGGGCCCAGGAGTTTGTCGACATGGCCTTTCGCATCGCGACAAGCGGCCGCCCCGGACCCGTTTACCTGGAGTTTCCCGTGGATGTGCTCAACACTTCTGTTGAAGAAGAAACAGTTAAAAAAATACAAACAGCCGTCGTATCAAAACCGGTGGATCGCCAGGGAGCAAAGCAGGCCATTGAAATGATTCGCAATAGCGAAAAACCGGTGGTGATTGCGGGTACCGGCATATGGCAGGCTGAAGCGGAAACAGACCTTGTCTCGTTTATCGAAAAAAGTTCGGTGCCCATATTTACGTCTCTTTCCGGAAGGGGCACCATCCCCGACACCCACCCCTTATGTTTTGAGAGTTCCCTTGCCATCAGACCGGGTCCGGCTTTTGCCGCCTTTATTGAAACAGACCTGATCATAGTACTGGGCACCCGGATTTCGCTTTACTACATGTTCGGAGATATCTTAAACCCGGCTGCAAAGATGATTCAGGTGGACATCGAGCCCGAAGAAATCGGGCGGAACCGGGCCATCGACCTTCCGGTGGTAAGCGATCTCAAAGCCTTCTTGACCGAGTGCAACGATATTCTGGATGCCCGGGCCCTGATTGATGAATTAAAAGGACAGTTTTCCGGGTGGATCACCACGCTTAAAGGGGCCGATACCGCCGGAAAAGAACCGAGCAAGGTCGACTGGGAAAGCACAAATACCCCCATCCATCCCATGCGCCTGGCCCGTGAAATTGATGATTTTATGGACAGAGAAGATGATATCGTCGTGGCCGACGGTGGGGATACCACTACGTGGATGGGGATGACCCGCACCATGAAACAGGCCGGCCATTACCTTGACTACGGCATTTTCGGTTCCCTGGCCGTGGGACTGCCCTATGCCAATGCCGCCAAATTGAGATATCCGGAAAAAAGGGTCCTGCTCATTACAGGTGACGGCTCTGTCGGGTTTAATTTTATGGAGTTTGAAAATGCCATTCGCAAAGGGCTGCCCATTGTGGTCGTCATCAGCAATGATCTGGGATGGGGCATGATTCGTCACAGTCAGGAAATTAGAATCGGCCATGCCATTGAAGCCGGCACCTTCATCGGGCAGGTGGATTATCATAAAATGGTAGAGGCCATCGGCGGGAAAGGCTTTTTTGTTGAAAAACCCGAGCAGATCCGGCCGGCCCTGGAAGCGGCCTTTGCCTCTGGTAAAATATGCTGCATTAATGTTATGACCGATCCCACAACGGTGAGCCCCGGCAGTATGGCTCTGGCGAATGTGGGGGCGTATAAGGCATAGGATAAACACGAATTATGAATGATGAATATGGTTTCGCTTCGCTCTGGCGGCAAATTTCAAGATTTTTTTCCAGGTTATCGGTCTTGTTGTCCTGGCTGTTTTTATTCACAATGCCCTGGCATTGAACCTGGGTTACTGGACAGGACGGCTTTTTCGCCTGGAAGAAGGGGACTGCCGGGCCGTCTGCCTTGAGGTGGGAATCCAGAATTCCGCCCTTGGGCTCATTTTGGTATTTAATTTTTTCGGCGGGATGGGCGGCATGGCCATTCTGGTGGCCTGGTGGGGCACGTGGCATATTATTGCCGGTCTGATTACTGCGTTTATTTTCACCCGGTTCAAAACAGCGGAAGAAATTGAGAAATAATATTTTTGAGTCGAAAGGCGAATCATGTCACAGCAGCCGGTTAAAGAAAAAGTCGTCGTGATCACCGGCGCAGCCAGCGGCATCGGACTGGCCCTGGCCAAAAAAATTGCGCAGGAAGGCGCTTTGATCGGGCTCATTGATATGGACAAGGCCGCCCTTGAAGAGTGCGAAAAACAGTTTGACGACAACGGGTACCGCACCGTGGGTGTTGCGTGTGATGTGACCCGGCAGGAGATGTGCGAGTCTGCCGTGGAGAAAATAATAGAAGTCTTCGGCCATATCGATGTGCTTGTCAACAACGCCGGTATTACCCAGCGAAGCATTTTTACAAAAACAAAGATAGAAGTGTTTCAAAAGGTCATGGCAGTCAATTTTTTCGGTGCCCTGTACTGCACCAAGGCCGCCATAGACAGTATTATCAAACGTCGGGGAATGGTTATCGTCAATGAAAGTATTGCCGGACTGGCACCGCTTCTCGGCCGGACCGGATACAGTGCAAGCAAACATGCCCTGCACGGCCTTTTTACCTCCCTGCGATGCGAACTCAGGCATACCGGCGCTCACGTGATGATCGTGTGCCCCGGATTCATCAAAACCAACCTTCAGACCCGGGCCTTGGGCGGAGACGGCAATATTACGAGGGTTCCCCAGTCGACGGTAGGGAAGCAGGATGCCCCCGAGAGCGCCGCTGAAATCATATACCACGGCGCCGTAAAACGTAAAAATCTGCTGGTGTTGACATGGATGGGGAAAATCGGCTACTGGGTCAGCCGAATCGCCCCTGTCATTTATGAAAGAATCATGACCCGGCAGTTTAAATCAGAGCTAAATAACTGAATAGTGAGAAGTGAGAAGTGAAAAGTGAGAAGTGAAGGTATTCTGTCGATTTTAATCCGCAGATTTCGCAGATTACTCCGGTTTACTAAAAGCAAAAGCAGATTTAACCCCGGTTGAATCCCCAGAGGGGACCCCAGTTAAACAGGGCAGGCAGGGCAGGCACAGATTTTAATATGTTCCATCGTTCATTTTGGGATAATTAAAAAATATTTTACCATGAAGATCATGTGGGCCATGAAGGGATAAAAAATAATTCTTCGGGTTCTTCATGATAGAGCAAATGTCTGAAATTATAGCCCGGAGTCCTAATTCCATAGATTTTAATAAAAAAGATAGAGCGAAGCGATACCACAAGTTTTCAATTTTCACTATTCAGTTTTCACTTTAAAGCGGTTTTCCATGGGACTAAAGGAAAGAAGACAAAGAGAAAAGGATCAGCGCAAGAAACAGATCCTGGACGCGGCACGCAGCGTCTTGTATGAAAGCGGCCTGCAGGCGGCTTCCATCAACAGAATTGCCAGGCTGGCTGAACTGGGCGTCGGTACCATATACTCCTATTATCAGAACAAGGATGAGATATTTATCGCCCTGCAGCAGGAAGGCCTGGAATTGCTGTGTGCAAAATTAAAAGAGATTGACGATACTGCGGCGGCCCCTGTTGAAAAACTGAAACAATATGCCATCGCGTATCTGGATTTCAGCCGGAACAACAGGGAATACTATGATATTATCAATTATTTCCTGGCATCGCCGGAAGTGATGTTCCCCCAGCCTTTGAAGGACCGGATCGACCGCCGGGGCAACAATATCCTGCAGGTTGTGGCCGGCACCATTAAAGAAGGCAGCGAAACCGGTATCTTTGTCGATGTGGATGCCGACCGCTATGCCATGATCCTCTGGGGTACCCTGCAGGGCATGCTGCAGCTTAGAAAAATGGAAAATACCATGTTAAAGGGGGAAGGCTATGAGGGCCTGTACGAAGAGTCGGTGGAAAATTTTATAAAGGGCCTTTACCTGTGATCGCAGCCCCTTACTTCATGTAGTAGCCCGACACGCGCCATCTTCCATCCGTGTCCAGCATGGGCGTAACGGTTTCAATGGCATTTTTTTCAATTTTATGCCTTTGTGCTGATTGTTATGATGCAATGCTTCTTTTTATTGACGCACAGGATGTTCCTTTAACGCCTCTTATTACTGAACCTTTAAACAATGATGAAAACGGACTATTTCACAGGGGCAATGATTTATCAATAACGTATATCAGCGGGACTGTGCGGCATGAATCTATGGTATGGTCACAGGCTCTTAAAGGAAATAACTATAAGCGCTGTCACCGCTGCTCATGGAGCAATAGAAACGCGTAATTTTAATCTTGTTTTTCTTTTTACAATCTCTTGGCGAGGTCTGACAATCAGGAAAATAAATTTTTATCCATAGCCTTTTCCCGGGCAGCTTCCCTGGTTATTATTTCTTTGCCTATAAGCTGTTTAAGGTGTTGATCCATGCTCTGCATCCCCACGGATGTACCGGTCTGAATAATAGAACGTATTTGAGATATCTTTCCATCTCTGATCATGCTGGCAAGCGCAGAAGAGCCGATAAGAATTTCAACGGCCGCGCATCGACCTTTGCCGTCTTTTGTTTTAATAAGCTGCTGGGCGATAACAGCCTTCAAGGATTCCGACAGCATGGTACGGGTTTGCTCCTGCTGTTCTGATGGAAAGGCGTTTATGATGCGGTCTATGGTTTTTGCCGCACTGTTTGTATGGAGCGTTCCAAAAACCAGAATGCCCAGTTCCGCACACGTCAGGGCAAGAGATATCGTTTCCAGATCCCGCATTTCACCCACCAGTATAATATCAGGATCTTCACGACTTGCTACTCGTAAAGCATCGGCAAAACTTCTTGCGTGGGTACCGATTTCTCGTTGCGAAAAAAGACATTTTTTATTGAGGTGAACAAATTCAAGCGGGTCCTCGATGGTAATAATATGTCCGTCCCGGTTGTTATTTATGTAATCAATCATGGCCGCCAAAGTGGTCGATTTGCCGCTGCCGGTGGGACCTGTAACCAGAACCAGGCCCTGTCTGAACTCAGCTATTGTTTTTATCACTTCAGGCATATGCAACTCTTCAAGGGTCAGGATTTTTGTTGGAATGATACGAAAAACAGCACTGATCCCGCGCTGCTGATAAAAAAAGTTACACCTGAAACGACCTGTCCCTTCCAGTTCATAGGCCATGTCAAAATCACGGTTTTTTTCAACATAGGCCTGCTGCTTTGGCGAAAGTAGTTCGAAAAGAATTTTAAGGTTGGATTCAGGTGTCAGAACAGGATGTTCTATCGGTACCAGATCGCCCTTCAGCCGAAGCAACGGCGGAAACCCTGTTACCATGTGCAGATCGCTTGCTCCCCTCTCCTTCATCTCCCTGAAATATGTATCAATGACGGCCATAATTTTGTCATACCCCATTCGTAATCTTCCGGTTTGCGTTTTTTTGTCGACATGTTTTCTATAAAGTTTCAAAAAGCTTTTTGTTGTTTGCGTTCGCTGTTGCGTCTTTCAGACTTATTTTTTTCGCTTTTAGCAACGCCAGAATAGATTCATCCATAATCATCATACCGGCCCCCTTTCCGGTTTGCATCATTGACGGGATCTGGAAGGTTTTTCCGTCGCGGATAAGATTGGCCAGCGGAAGGGTTCCAGTTAATATTTCGAGAGCCAGTTTCATAGATTTATTGTCCGTACCCGGTATAAGCCGCTGGGTGACAACCGCCCTCAGGGCTTCGCTCAGCATGGCCCGAATCTGGCTTTGCTCCCCCGGGGGATAGGCATCAATAATGCGATCGATGGTTTTGGGTGCACTGGAAGTGGCAAGGGTGCCTATTACAAGATGACCGGTTTCAGCCGCCGATATGGCAAGGGATATGGTTTCAAGATCCCTTAGTTCTCCGATTACGATAACATCCGGGTCTTCCCTCAGTGCACTCTTCAGCGCATTTGCATAAGAAAGGGTGTCCCTGCCGAGTTGGCGCTGATTAACAGTTCCACGCTTTACTGGATGTATAAATTCGATCGGATCTTCAACTGTGAGGATATGGTGCGCACGATTTGTATTTAAATAATCGACCATGGCTGCAAGAGTGGTTGATTTTCCATGGCCTGTTGCGCCGGTTACCAGAATTAATCCCTGATGATTATCCAGAAGTGTGTTAACACCGGCAGGCATCCCAAGTTCTTTCAGGGTTGGGATTTCAAAGGGAATTACGCGAAAAACAGCACTCAGGCCATTATGGTGAACCATTGCACTTCCGCGAAATCGACCAAGATTCGGTATTTCAATGGCAAAATCGAGCTGAAGTTCATTTTTAAGCCTTTTTTGCTGATCCTCGCTGAGGATTTCGTATATGGCCTTTTTGCATTGCTCCGGTGAAAGCGGATTGTTTTTGACCTTCCTGAGTTTGCTAAAATGCCGCAGAACGAAAGGCTCTCCGGGTACTATGTGAATGTCGGAGGCTTTCAAATTAACTGCCATTTTAAAAATTTTCTCCAATATCGCCATAAATGCACCTTTTATCTGTTATCACGAACCATTCGCGCGAATTAAATCTTAGCCTTATACAGTGTGTGCTTTGAATTATTGCGCTGTTTTATCGGTTATCATGTCGGCAGGCACAATGATTTCGATATGGTTCTTTTGAACATTTAAAAGGGATGTATGAAAAATCAGGGTGCCGTTAATGTCCGTCACTTCAGCATCCGTCACTGCTATAAAACTTTTTGCCTCAACAATATAGTCTGTCAGACGGGCATTTAAATAAAGGGAGATATTCCCCTTGATGCGGTGCTGTGCCGTCAGTATTACCACTTCAGTTTTGTCTGTTTGCTCACCCAATGCTTTATCCTCCCTATTGGTTGATTTTCAGGTATCATTTCGGGATCATTCATTTTTAAGGTATCCGGAGTTCAAGTCGAAACAATTGTTCTTCAACAGGGTCTTTTATTTTTTTCACGGCCCTTGAATCCGATACAAAAAACAACCGGTACCCCCAAGACCCAGAACAGGGGAATGTTTACTTTGACCGGACTCGCGCCCTTCAACCCGACTTGTCTAAGCCTATGCTTTTCGGAAGAGAATTTCAAGTTTTAAAAAAAGTGGTGCCCCTCGGCAGGATCGCCTATTTTATCGATTTTTCAACAATTTCAGCCCGCCCCAACCGGCTCGATATGGAGGTTCAAAAGGCCGGAAAAGCTAATAAACATATATTGACAAAAACATTTCAACTATATAAATTGGTTGCAAAAAGTATGAAATATTAGATTTTTTGACGCTTTAAAGTACGGTGGGGTAAGTGCGCTAATCGAGATGACACCGGCCGACACCGGCCGACACCCGGAATGCAACAGATTATTAAGCCTATTTGCGCATAAGGCCACTATTCGATATTCTGTTTTTTTTCTTCTGTTTTCGGCTTCACAAGTACAAGGGCCGTCATCATGACGGCAAGTGATATCCAAATCCATAACGAATGCTGTTCCCCAAAGATCAGTATGCCCCAGAAAACACCTGACAATGTAATAACATAGGCTGTCTGGCTGGCGAAAACAGGCCCTGTCTGCGTAATCAGATATATAAATGTGCCATAGGCCAAAATGCTGACCAATGCCATGGCAATAATAGACCACTCCACAGGTCCCAAAGGCCAGTTTATCGGTACAAAGACACCATCGCTGAACATAAGTGGTGTCATAACCACCGTTGATGCCAGAAACATACCCCCGGCCGTGGTATAGGCGTTTATGCCTTCCGGTAGACGGATAGCGATAATCATACTTTCCGTTGTGTAACACAGTGCCGCCGCAACACCGGCCATCACCCAGATCCATGAATCGGGATCAGGCATGCTCTCTTCAGGGCCAACCAGTAAAATGATTGAAAGCATGCCCAACAATACACCCAGCACACGTCCCGGCGCTATTTTTTCAACACGCAAAAATACAGCCGCAACAAACGTCATTAACGGGACTGTTGCTATGGTAATGGATAAAACGCCTGCTGAAATGCGGGATGCTCCGTAAAAAAGTAAGGTGTTGGGAATGGCAAGGCCGAAGATTCCGCATAACACATAAAAAATGACATGCCTGCGTTTCAAAGGAATCGGTCGGCGTTTTACCACACTGAACGAAATAAGTGCAATTGCCGCAATCAGGGACTGCCAGTAGGTGATTCCCATAGGGTGCCCGCCACCTTCTGCAGCAATTTTTGCAAGAGAAAATGTCAGCCCCCAGACGATTCCCAAGGTCAGCAGCACAATCCAGGCCTGGAATTGGTTAAAAATAGATATGGAAACCTCCTGAATCGGTTCAGGAAAAGTGCTGGTGTCAATTGTTACAGCAACTTTTGAATCAGTGCTGACTTTTTGTGACCCTTTACTATTTTTTAACTCGTGCATTGCAATTTGTCCGATACTATGCTGTTGTATTGCATGTCTGTGCATTTTGCGGGAAATAATGCCCTGTGTGCAGGCTTGAGGGGAGATGCTCAAATACCTGCAAATTTATGCCAACTATTTACCGATAGCGTCGATTTTTCCATACTTTATTATGGCCTGACCGGAAAGTGAGAAACATTTAAAATTTTGATACATTAGGTTCAAAAAAGTAAAACGAAGATTTCTCATCCGGATGCATTTTTCACTTGCATTGCAAACCCTAAAATGAAAAATATTCGTGGGAAATACTATGAGAAAAATCATCGAAAAGCAACTAAAATTTAATCAGCTTGACATTTCCAGCATTGAATTAGTTCTGCGTTTACGGGATGAAATTCCACAGCTATTGGCAAGCCTGCAGGCCAGGGTGGTATTTGGTTTTTTTTGTCGGATAGAGCATGGCCTTTATGGAGAGTGATCAGGGCCGCTGCTGAGAAGAAGAGACTATCGAAGCGAGGTCTATCAACGCGGTTCGAGTCAGGCACGCCAGCATGCGCTGCTTAACCGCTGCCGGTTATGGAAGGGAAAAAATGAAAAAATTGAAATTTGTGTTCCTGGTTCTAATTCCCGTATTATTTCTTTGTGGATGCTATGAGTCCAAAGTTCCATTGTCAAAAAATCCGTCGTCTAAAGTTGATGGGAGATTGATCAGAAGCTGGATAACCATTCCTAATGACAATAAGGAAAAGGATATTTTTTTATTGTTACGAAAATTTAATGAGAATGAATATTTAGCAGCCTGGAAAGAAGGTGAAGATGACAGAACTGTCATCGTAAGAGGCTTTAGCACCAGGATCAATAATACGAATATTATGAATTTGCAAAACATTACATCTCTTGAGAAAAAGGATAGGACATACGTTTTTGTCAAGTATGATTTCAATGAAAAAGGGAATCTGGTTATCAATATTCTTTCCAATGATTATGATAGTTTAAAGGGAAAGAAATTCAAGTCGTCTAAAGACTTTAACGATTTTGTCCAGAAAAACATTTCTCAAAAAGGATTGTTTGGCGACAGCATCGAATTCAAACCAACAAAAGAGATCCGTTTTGAGATTAATTCGTAATAAGTCGGTGCACCGGATGGCCATTCCGCCGGCGCTCTGTGGCAACCGGGAGTGAATGGTGTCACCTCTCGATGGGGGTGATTCACCGTAATAGTATCGATCCTCGGAAATCATTGAACGAGAGGAGAAAAAAAGATGGGAAAAGAATACGGGGTGTATCGCACGGACAAGGGGACGGGAAATCGTCGATGGGCATTTATTCTGCCGATACTTATTTTGTGTCTCTCCGTTTTATTGGCAGTGATCGGCTGCGACGGTTCCTCGGGGGGGCACTCACAGACGGTGATCAATTCTCTGGAGGATACTAATCCGCCCGCTGCAGACACGGTGACATTGAGATCTGCCCTTGACGCGGCAGCCCCAGGTGAGAAGATTACCTTTGATGAATCTCTTGATGGAGAAACTATCGAGCTTACCATTGTAGGCAACGATCATAGCATACTTGTCGGCGAATGGCAGGATATGTATCCCGATCTCGATGCCGGCGTGATGATCACCGAGTTGTATGGCTATTACGATCGTGACTTCGGCAAGTCCGCACTCTACGCACACAAAGACGTGGTCATCGACGCCTCGAACCTGCCCAACGGCATTACCATTGCCTGGGCCAACCCGAAGGTCGACGCCAGGGTGTTGGCCGTCTACGGCAACCTGACCATGTCAAATGTGACCATTACCGGCGGTAGAATCGTTGCAGAGGTGATGGAAGGACTCAACCCTACAACCCAGACGGCGACCCTGGCCCGGGGCGGCGGCCTTGCCGTCTGGGGCTTGGCACGACTGAGTCACTGCACCCTCCATGACAACCACTGTGACAAGTCTGCCGATACCGAACCAGAGCGTGATCAAGGCGCTTTCGGGGGCGGGATCTATGCGGATGTGGTGGAACTTGACGACTGTATCATTTCGGGCAATTCCTGCGTCGGCTCCGGCGTTTCCGGCGGTGGCGTCTTCGTCGTTGGCGGTGCTGATCACTCGGCAACCCTGTCAACCCTTGACCGCTGTGCCGTAACGGGCAATCTGCTCGAAGCCAGTGCTGCCTACGGTGCGGGTGTCTATTCCGACGGCGGTGGCATCGGTCAGCGAAAGACACTGAGACTGAGCAACTGCACCGTCGTCGCCAACGTTATCGCCGGTACCCCTTCCTTTCGCGGGTATTGGCGGGGTGGCGGAATTTACATGTCCAACGGCTATATGGAGCTGCAGGGGTGCACCATCGTCGAGAACCAGGTTTCCGGCTACTGGCGCGAAGACCTGCTGGGAAAGTGCAGTCTCGCAGGCGGCGTTGCGGCCACCATCGGTCTGGCCCATGCTGTGGAAAGTATGACCATCGGTCATTGCATCATCGCGGGAAATACCGTGGCGGACCTCGGCAGCGAAAAAGGCACCTATGCCCAGGACATCTTCACCGGTTCGCTGCTTTACTTCAAGAGCCGCGGCTACAATCGCATCGGTGTCATCGATTTTTCCCAGATGCTTGTTCCCGTGGGTGAACCCAGGTGGTGGTCATTATGCCGGCGGCATTATCCAAAGGCGGGCGATGAGAAGGTGGGCACTTTGAGCGATGTTCTCGATATCAGTGATGGCACTTATTCAACGGTGGCCCGGTCCATGGGTATTGATGCTGGTGAGCCTGCCGTTCTCTATTACCCGCCTACGGGCAGTGCCGTTAACCGGATTCCGTTGTCGTACACCGTCAAAGAAATCTTAGCCGAGTATACCGTCGAAGCCGGGAAGGAGGATAACTTCCTTGAGATTTTTCTTGCACGTGTGGAAGACCATTTCGGTCTTTCAGATTACGGACCCTCAGGTTTAGGTTTTGCTTATAATTTCACCGTTGAATTCGAGGATTTCCTTGCCACCAACGATGACTTTTATTACGATCCTTCGGATAATCGCATCTTGACGGTTGCAGCCACGGCTTTTTTCGGCCCCGCCGAGACCTGGGTCAAAGAGCCTGAAAACTACCCGCTGATTCTCTTCTGGCACCAGTTTGATACCGCCATAGCAGCAGCTGTACCGAGTCTTGGTGATGAGCTCATTGGCGACGACCAGTGGAATGACCTGTTTGATTCTGGCCCTCTCGATGAAAATGAATTTGTCGATTTCAGAATCGGTTACATCTCGGGCGCCTACGATTTGCTCGATCTGGATCAGATCGGCACCCCTCGACCTATAAACAGCCGCGGCGATATCGGTGCCATTGAAGAAAGATAAAAGCCCCCGTTCCAAGGGGCAAAAACCGCGCGTGCAGTGCCCGGTGTCTGCTGCGGAAAGGCCTTACCATTATCCATGAAGCCAAGTTTCGAAGAACTCGATTACCAGAAAACCCACATGGGCGAACTGATCCTTCAACGCCGGACCATGCTGTCCCTCAATGGCCGGGAGATTTACGAGATCAAGCTCGGCGAGGAATATCTCATGTCGAGCCTGTTCCATGAATCCGAAGTGGCCCTGGCAAATATCGGCCTGGGTGAGTTGGACGGGGCGGGGTGGGACGTCGTGGTCGGCGGCCTCGGGTTGGGCTATACGGCGGTGGCCGCTTTAAAGTTCAAGCAACTGAAGCGTCTGATCGTTATCGAAGCGCTGGCACCGGTTGTCGAATGGCACCGTCGTGGCCTGGTGCCCAACGGAAAAACGCTTACCCTTGATGACCGCTGTGTATACCGCCATGCCGACTTTTTTGCCCTGGTCCGCGGTGATGGCTTTGACCCGGACGTAAACGGCACCCAGTTTGACGCTATTTTGCTGGATATCGATCACACCCCGGAATTCCGGCTGCACAGCAGTCACGAGGACCTGTATTCAGAGGGCGGTATGCACCGGCTGAGATCGTTTTTAAAGCCCCATGGCATCTTCGCCCTCTGGTCAAACGATCCGCCGGAAGATGCGTTTCTTAAACTTCTGTCCACTGTTTTTGCCGGTGCCGAAGGTCATATTATTGAATTTGACAATCCCCTGTTGCAGTCTGTGGCCACCAGCGGCGTTTACGTGGCGCGTTGCAGCTAAATGCTTGGTTGACAAATTCACAAAATATTTATAGTAATTGCATCCTTTTAAAACAGGAGCCGACAGGCTTTCCGGCCGGAACAAGGATGTAAAAACGGTGAATACCATCAGCACGGACACAAAAATTGACAACAAACAAGAGACCCTGGCAGACATACTCGGGTGTATTCCTATTCTGGAAAAAATTGCGAACCGGTTCGAACTTCTGGCGCAATTGTCGGAACATCAGCGGATTGCCCTGATCACTGCTGCTGGAAAAATATCCCGGCCCGACCGGAAAGAAATTAAAAAGCGTAACAAGGACAAAAAACAGCAAAAACGCATGGCCGTTGTGGAAAAAGAGCGCCGGCTAAGGGCGGGTTCAGGGATCCGCAAGGCCAGAAAAGATGCGGTCTTTACTGCGCCCGTGCAGATTTCGTATGCCGCTCGGGAAGCGCAGAAAGAAGATACCGCCCGGACACTGGAAACGCCGCGGAACTGCTATGTGTGCAAGGCCGAGTTTACGCACCTCCATCATTTTTACGACGCCATGTGCCCCCAATGCGCCAAACTTAACTATCTAAAACGCTTCCAGACAGCTTCCCTTAAAGGGCAGGTGGCATTGATCACAGGCTCCCGGCTCAAAATCGGATATCAGGCCACATTGATGATGCTCAGGGCCGGGGCAAGGGTGATTGCCACTACCCGCTTTCCCAAGGATTCGGCCCTGAGATTTTCCGGAGAGTCGGATTTTCCCGACTGGGGCCACAGGCTCCAGATCTACGGACTGGACCTGCGCCACACCCCCAGTGTGGAGCTTTTTACCGACTATATTAAGGAAACCTGTCAGCGCCTGGACATCCTCATCAACAATGCAGCCCAGACCGTCCGACGCCCGCCCGGATTTTATGCCCATCTCATGGAAAATGAAACCAGGAATACGGCACAATTGCCAGTGGATGCCCAAGCTCTTTTGGGGCAGTATCAGACCTGTATCTCCAGGCTGGAATACGGGCAGGCGGAAAATGAAGGCAGTGAAAAGGCCTTACCCGTGACCTGGAACGGCACAGCCCCGGGCGTGGGGTTGCGCATGTCTGCCCATCTCTCCCAGATTCCCTATTCCTATGACCATTGCCTGAATGTACCGGAAGTTTTTCCGACAAAAAAACTGGATGCCGACCTTCAGCAGGTGGACCTTCGGAAGACCAATTCCTGGCGGCTGCGGCTGGGAGAGATCCAGACCTCGGAAATGCTTGAGATCCAACTGGTCAATTCCGTGGCCCCCTTTGTCTTGTGCAACCGGCTGGCGGATTTGATGAAACAGGAGTACACCGGGCAAAAACATATTGTCAATGTTTCGGCCATGGAAGGAAAATTCCTGCGGTTTAAAAAAGGCAGCCGCCACCCCCATACCAACATGGCCAAGGCCTCCTTGAACATGCTCACCCATACTGCGGCCAGTGATCTGGCGAAATACGGGATTTTCATGAATTCCGTTGACACAGGCTGGGTCACGGATGAAGATCCTGCCATCCTGGCCAGGCGCAAACAGGACTGCCATGATTTCCAGCCGCCCCTGGATATTGTGGACGGGGCGGCAAGGATTTGTGATCCGTTTTTTCACGGCATTCTGACTGGAAAACACTGGTGCGGTAAATTTTTAAAGGATTATTTCCCCATCGACTGGTAGTGCCGGATCTGCATCCGGACAGCCGGCTGCATCAATACACCGTTCTTTGGGAAAACCCCCTACACGAAAATGGATATGGAATTTTATTTTACCGAAGACCATCTGATTGCCTTTCTCAAGGCGGCTAAAAAATTGCTTAATTTTGGTTGAAGTATGGAGGTAATTTATGGAGTTATTTGAAGTTGACATACAGACATGTAACAAAGACGAAATCTGTGCCGCAATTTGTCCTGCGGGCATCATTGAAATACAAAAAAACGGATATCCTGCTCCTGCGGCAGGGGCTGAAGATATATGCATTCGATGCGGCCATTGTGTGGCGGTTTGCCCAACGGCCAGCCTCTCCCACCGTGCAATGTCCACGGGAAAGTGCCCGTCCATACAAAAAGAATTACAGCTTTCCACAGCACAATGTGAACAATTTTTGCGTGCCCGGCGCTCCATAAGAGCATACAAAAAACAATCCGTGCCTCAAAACGAGCTTTTAAAATTGATAGATTTGGCCGGATACGCACCCAGTGGACACAATTCTCAGAGCGTAAAATGGCTTGTTTTAGGAGACATGGATGAATTACAACATCTTGCCGGGATCACCGTTGACTGGATGCACTGGATGGAAAATAACATGCCGAAAATTGCGTTGTCTCTACATATGGACAGGGCGATCCGCCGATGGGAAGAGGGAAAGGATATCATCTTTCGAAATGCACCTGTTGTAATAATTGCCCATGCATCAAAAAATGATTTTTCAGCCCCGACATCAGCCACCATCGCTCTGACCTATCTTGAATTGGCCGCAACCAGTATGGGGCTGGGATGCTGCTGGGCAGGCTATTTCCATGCAGCGGCAACGACTTTTCCCCCTATGCTGGAAGCTTTGCCGCTTCCCGAAGATCACAAATGCATGGGCTCCATGATGGTGGGGTATCCCAAATTCAGATATTACAGACTTCCTTTGCGCAAGCCGCCTGAAATCACATGGCAATTATAATACAAACGGTAACCGTTCACGGTTGACAGTTACCGGTTCAAGCCTCAATCCGCTTTTGCCCTGGCCTCGAATTCAGCCACCAGGCCGTCGATGGTTTCTTCGGCACCTTCGGGCAGGGCCTTGGGTTGATGGTTTGCCAGAATTTCTATGCTTTTTTCATACGCAAGTTCAGTGAGGTCCCTGCCGTCGGTGATGTCCTGCCAGGCCTCTCGTGAGTGACGATCAAACAAAAAGGCCTGCGATTGAGTTCTGACCCGATCAAAGGTATGGCGATGGGTAAGAAACGTTCCGCCGGGGCCGACCTCGTCGATAAGATCCAGGGCCATTGATTCGTTGTCCACCCTGACGCCTTCCAGTATCCTGTGGATATTGAGAATACATTCATGGTCCATGATCAGCTTGGCGTAATCAAAGGTAATCCCGCTTTCAATGCCTCCGGCACCGAAAAGCATATTGGCTCCGGCAAAAGACAGGGTAAGCGCATTCATGGTAAACTGATAAGCAGCCTGCGCATCGGGAAGTTTGGAATCACTTACGCCTGAACCGATACGGCAGGGGATTTGATAATAATGCCCCATCTGGGCAATGGCCGAGCCGATAAGCGCCCATTCCGGAACCCCCACCACTCCCACTCCTGTTTTCAGATCCATGATGGTGCTGCATGAGCCAAAGG
>Ga0207996_1000560_pt1 | contig 31810 bp, 31 predicted proteins | sample AntAceMetag02UKG_FD_184773 | JGI IMG/M metagenome (GOLD analysis project Ga0207996, IMG submission 184773) | Saline lake microbial communities from Ace Lake, Antarctica - Antarctic Ace Lake Metagenome 02UKG (SPAdes) (version 2) | ecosystem: Environmental > Aquatic > Non-marine Saline and...
GTGGGCGTTTCAGGGAGAAGTAAAAAGACTGTAAAGCACTGGAACGTTAAAACGCGCCAGTGCTTATTGATTTTTTTATAGCCCGGCACCGGCGGCTGGAGCTACTGGTCTATTCAACCGTCATAGCATCAATATTTGCCTCAAGTGTCCTGGGGCCGATTCCTTTTACCTTTGTGATATCCGCAACTGTTTTAAAGGGCCCATTGGCTTCTCTGTATTGTATGATTTTTTCAGCATATTTAGGTCCTATTCTCTTCAGTTTGGTCAGTTGTTTTGCCGTGGCGGTATTGATGTTAATCTTACCGCCGCCATCAGCCAGCGCCATGGGAACCAACGATATACAAAAAAGAGCGACAATCAGTACGATAAAAACTTTTCGACTTGTTTTCATAGGTATTCCTCCTGAAATCCGTTGATGGATTAAAAAGAATTCTGAAATATGATGCCGGGCTATAAAAAATATGGTTTGTTTTTTATATATAGGAGTTATGGTTTAAATAATATATATCATCAAATTTCTTGAACTGCAATGCCAGATTTATTCAGGTCTTCAAATTGTTGAAGGTCGCGACTGCGTCGGTTGGCCAATCTTAAAACAAAATATGCAAATAAAGTAACGCAGGTATGCAGTTATTGTAAAATTCAGGGGTGGGAGATTGGAAAGATTATCAGGTCTTGCGATATTGCAATTTATTTGTTACTTTATATGGGATTTGTATATGGCTCAAATAGCGGAATGAAGGGAAACTGCCGGTGGGACTGCATTCCAGCGAAGGTTGGCTGGCGGTTTTCATCCGGCAGAGCAAAAATGGACCCATAATATCATTTAATCACCGATCGTGCCATGTCATCAGGAGGAAACAATGAACTCAAATGTTACTTCCATATTTACCCTCAGCCCACCAGAGAAACTACAATTAGTGGAAGATTTATGGGACGATTTGGCTGCTACCCCGTCAGAAGTCCCTGTGCTTGAATGGCAAAAGAAGGAATTGGATCGCAGAAAGGCAAGCTTGATGAGCAAGCCGGCATCGGGGCTTTCGTGGGATGAGGTTAAAAGCAGGCCAAGAAGTCGCTATGGCCGCTGAATTAGTACTCGCGCCAGAAGCGCAACAAGATGTCGAACAAGCATATTGCTGGTACGAGGATCGCAGGATTGGCTTGGGAGAAGAATTTCTTGGCTTTGAGGACGCCTGTATTCAATCAATTTGCCGCATTCCCGAGTTTTATCCAAGAGAAGTGTCCGCATCAAAAACATTAATACCTGAATTTTGCACGGGCCGAAAGATGTTGATAATTGGCGAAATTTAATAATGATAAATTTGAGAACCAGGAGGGTATCATAGCCCGGAATAGACGCATTCGATTAAAAGAGTATTTTTTTGTTTCAGATAATGAAGGGCGTAATGCATCCATTTTAAAAGCTTTGCATGGTGGATACACGCAAGCGGAAATTGCCGGTTATTTAAAGCTTTCTTCATCTGCCGTGTCTCGAATTGTCAGTCGTGAGCGAGCAAAGCAAAAACTTTTTGCCAGCATGAGAAACAAAGGATTGTTCTGGAGTTATGCCGCTGATATTGAGTACGATATCGAAAAATCCGGGTTACTCATAGAAACCGTACTGAAATATGCGGATCTGGATGATATAAAAAATCTTCTTGGGTTGTTCGGCATTAGAAGAATCAAGCAGATTTGGGAAAACCGGGTAAAGAATGATGTGCGTTTTACTAAACTGAATTATTTTCTGGCGCGAATTCTGTTCAAAATGGATGTGGAGGCGGAAGATTTTACCAATGTCAACAATACTCGAACCGAAAAATTTCGGCTGCTTGCCGGATAACACGCGGCAGGTTTTGAAACAATTGACAGATACGGCGCCCTTTCTTTCCCGTTATTGTCTTGTCGGCGGTTCGGCGCTTTCCCTGTACTTGTGCCATCGCAAAAGTGAAGATTTGGATTTTTTTACTTACGGAGATGCCTTTGATCGACAGGAAATTTTCAAATACATGCGTCGTTTTACGCATTATGAGGTGCTGAATGATAACAACAACGATCAATTGGATTTGCTGTTAGATGGGGTCAAGGTCACGTTTTTTAATGCAAAATGGGAATTTTTGCAACCTGAAAATCCATCTCTTTTGAATATCGCAAGCCTGGCATCCATAGCCGCAATGAAAACCAATGTTCTTTTCCTTCGTGCCAGATATCGGGATTATTATGATATTTACTTTTTGGCAAAAAAGGTCATGCGACTCAAAGAGATATTTCGCTGTGCCCAGCCTATTGTGAGCGGCCTGACCTATAAACTGTTCAATATTGCCCTGCTATATATTGACGATATCGAGGATGACAGTATTGCCCATCTTGATCCCATAGAAAATTTGAGCAAGAAAGAGATCCGGCAGTTTTTTGAAAAAAAGATTCGTGCTGATGTTGGAACCGGTTAATTTAACGTTATACAACCAACCGCTAATCGTTCGAGTTGGGTTTTAAGTAAAGGCTATTCGCCGTACATATCAGTTATGAGCTTGCGTAATTGAGCGGCTTTGATTTTTACTAATTTATCGATTTTCTTTTTCAATCTTTGTTTACTAATAGTGCGTATTTGGTCGACGGCTATTTCAGCCATTTTGTTCGCGCATTTAATCTGGAGTCGGGTTCTCCATTGTGGGTGCAACTGTGAGGTTAAGGGGCATACGACAACGGTTTCCAAATATTTATTCATTTCATTTTGGCTAATTATGACAACAGGGCGTATTTTTTTAATTTCGCTTCCTATCGTGGGGTTGAGATCGGCATAATATATTTCATACCTTTTAATATCCAAAATCTTCATCCTCCAGCCCGTCCAGAAGCGTTATGTCAAAATTGTCCCAGCCTTCCTTTTCATTCGCCATGGCTTTATATGTATCTTCCCAGGAAAGTTTACTGTTTTCTTTTTTCAGAAGAAGCAGGCCTCTTTCTGTTTCTTCAAGCAAAAGGGAATTGTTAAAGCCATATTTTTGAAGGAGTGACTTGGGTATGCGAACTCCTTTGGAATTTCCAATAGGAACCAGCTTAATATCCCTTGTACGTATTTGTTTTTCCATGGATAGTGCTCCTTAAATGCCATTAAAATTATTTGGTAATTATTGTAATTACATTTATCTATAAAGTCAAGATTAGAATTTAATCGTTGCTATCATATAGTTATCACAACCAGCTGGATTTTGAATGCTGAGTGAAGGGCATGGGACACGGATGAACGCGGATTTACATGGATAAAAGCAATATTAATTGGCCACGGACCCACACAGAAATACACAGACAATTCGTCTATGTTCACTTCGTGAATAAAAGAGGGTATTCGATCACTGCTCATTTATCCTGATAAATGCGTTATCAATCCGAAACTATTTGCCAAAGCTACGGGGCAGGCGGGATTTACAAGATTTTCATGGTTCGTGGGCCCTGTGACTTTGTCGGCCCTGGTTGGGTGTCACTATGTTTGCAGGATATTTTCAAGATTTCGGCAAGATGTACTCAGCAGTGCGTATCAAATTGCACGAGCGAAGCAAGGCGCAGCCGGTGTGGACGGAGTTACCTTAAGGCAATAGAGGGTAGCGAAGAAGGCGTGACTGGATTTTTGAGCGATATCCACGAAAGCCTGAAGACCAAAACGTACAAACCGGAAGCGGTACGTCGCGTGTATATACCGAAGCCGGATGGTCGGAAACGTCCGCTGGGGATTCCCACGATCCGTGATCGGGTGATACAAACGGCGGTGCTGTTAATTGTAGAACCGATTTTCGAAGCGGATTTTATGGAATGCTCGTATGGGTGCAGAAATTGATGATTATGGAAATAAAGACCATGCGAAAAAAAACAAGGTAGATTCCTGCATTTTTCATATTCCGGAGCCATCAACACCAACGAGTTTATTTGTTCATAAAACGGGGTGTAAAAATAATAGATTGAAAATGGACACCCAAAAGAGGAGTAAAGACATTTAAACGCTGGAACATTAAAACGTTCCAGCGTTTTTTTTACTTCTTGTATAACCCGTTACCGGAAGTTGGATCTACTGTTTATTCAACTGTCATGGTATCGAGATTTTCTTCCAGCGTCTTGGGCCCGATCCCTTTTACCTTTGTGATATCCTCCACCTTTGCAAAGGGGCCATTGGCTTCCCTGTAACTTATAATTCTTTCGGCATATTTAGGCCCTATTCGCTTCAGTTGGGTCAATTGTTCCGCCGTGGCGGTATTGATATTAATCTTATCGCCGTCAGCCGCAGACGCCATGGGAGCCAGTGATATGAAAAATAAAGCGACAATCAGCACTACAAATATTTTTCTTCCTGTTTTCATGTGAATTCCTCCTGCATAGGGTGAAGGTTAAAAAAAATTTGAAATGGGGTTTCCGGTTCTATATTCAAACGTTTTGTCCGACCTATGTTTACCGTGTTATTATTGCTTTTTAGCACAATATTCCGGTAATTGCAATGCCGGATTTGTTCAAGCGTAAAAACGATTCATCGCAGCAGTTGGATGTTGTGTGCTGAATGGATAGTATTGAGAAACTACTTTGCATTGCCGGCAGGCGGCCTATCCTTTACAACATAAATAAGGGTGATTTTGGCTGGTGACCCGGGAGCGACTTTTAAAGAAGCAGGGCTCAGAGCGGGTTTGACCGTCATTTCTCCAGATTTTTTAATATTGTCAAGCTGAATTTTTTCCGTGTAGATCGTCGTTATTTTGTTTAAGACATTTCTGGCACCGATAATTTTGATCTTTGCAGGTGCAATAGCAGCACTTTCAAGAATCAGGCTTTTGGGCAATTTACCGATCCAATCCGCCTGGATCGGTAAATTTTTTTCTATGGAAACATCCAGTGTCACCTTTATTACCGGGGGAGTCACCTTGTTTAACAGTACTCCGGGCGGCAGCGTAATGTTTTCCGGGGTGATGGTGAATGTATTGCTTCCAACAACCGCCTTGCTCAGGTCCAGTCGTACATTGACCTGCTCGGGACGGATGGATTTGATAAGGGTCCCTGAACCGCGGAGGTTCAGGCGGACATCATTTATAGAGGTCTCCAGAATCTGCATCTGGGGGCTGCGGTTCATATATTCGACGGGAATTTCAAGTGTGATCAGGGTTTCAAGGCCGCGTGCAAAACTGAACCATATTCCTGAAACGAAAAAAAAAGCAAGAACAGCGGCCCATCCCAAGCGAAAATTTTCTTTTTTACGGGATAAGAGATGTTTTGTCGACATCCCGACATGATCTTTAAGTATCTGTTCCAGTTCCAGGTTGTCATGGATATCGATTATGCGGTCTCCTTTGGCGACCACAACCTTACCGCGTTCTTCAGATACAACGATTACCAGCGCATCAGTTTGTTCGGCCAGACCAGCGGCAGCCCGGTGGCGAGTTCCGTAACAGGATGGTAAATCTTTGCGTTTTGATAACGGCAGAATAACCCCGACCTCGGTAATGCGATCACCTTTTATGACGGCAGCCCCGTCATGGACCGGGTTGTCGTGCCAGAAAATGCTGAGAATCATCTCTCCGGATATCTGCCCGTTCCAGGTGATGCCTCTCTGTGTAAACTCCTTTAAATCTTCGGCCGCCGGGAAAACCAGCAGTGCTCCGCTGCGTCGGCGCGACAATTCGTAAATGCTTTCAACCAAAATCTCTATGGGCGTTTTTATTGTTTTGTAGTGCAGGCCCCAGAGAATGGTTTTTACATTTTTGGTCTGTAAAACGCTACGGATTTCATTTTTAAAAACAATGATAATAATGAGTGCGGCAAACGCGATGATTCCCTGAAAGGCCAGGCTGGTTACAATGAGGCCGATTGAAGCGGCAATACGCTGAAATATCCAGAGCAGGGTAATACCGGCGAGAACTCGAAACACATTGGTTCCACGGAAAAGAACATATAGCCGAAAAAGGATGTAGCTGTTTAAGGTAATATCGACGATGTCCTGCCACCGGATGCCGTTTAAAAATAGAATAAGATCGTATTGCATATCAGTCCGTTATGCTAAAGCGCAGTGTTTTGAAAATTTTGCCCTGCAGATCGCCGATTTCAAGGAACCAGGGGCCTTTGTCCATCTCCCGCAACTGGATGCTGCTGAAGGTGGACCATTTCGGCGACTTGAGGGAGAGCTTTTTCCGGGTGACCATTCGGCCCATATGAAACCAGTTGTGAAGGATAAACATTGTTTTCGGTACCGGGTCAAATGCGGTAAAACAGGAAATTTTGCCGCTGCTGATGGAAAACACGACAGCCGGATTAACAGGGGCATAATTTTGAACCCCTTCACATACGACTGCCTGAACAAGTATAGCTTTTTCACCGGGCCGGTTCGGCGATGTATCTGTTTTTGATTGCGGATAGACCGGCAGCACGCTGGTGATAAATGCTACCAGAAAGAAAAAAAAGGTTTTGGTTTTCATTATATTGCTCCTGACGATCGTTTCAGCAGAGCATGGAGATATGGGAAAAATAAAATACGCCGTTTTGATGGTTTACTTTTTTTATATGCTTGAAGACGAAGTAATCTACATGGTATTGATGCTGTGATGCTTGTCTGCATTGTATAAACAGCTTGCACCCGGCGTGTCAATGAAAACTTGGGAACAGAAGAATTGTAAAAAAAGCTTCACTTTTTTAAAGGCAGACGCTATAGAATTGTTTTGGGTGGATAAACTTGCAGCCTGCCTTAAAACAACAAATATTATTAACACCTAAGATGAGCGATTAGCTCTTAGCAATCAGCGGTTAGCTCCTATATTTTAGGAGTTTACCAGTAATGCGATTTTCACCCATTGGGTGAAATGATGACCTTTGACAATATATTGAAATTATTGTGCTAATTGCTAAAAACTAACTGCTGATCGCTCAATTTAGGTAACATCAAGGAGGATTACAAATTGGCAAAATTACCTGAAATTGCAATCAAGGCCTGGGACGCGCATGAAGGCCCCGTAGTATTTACCACGATTCATAAAAATGGAATGCCCAACACAATCTATGCCAGTTGCGTACAAAGAGTCGGTGATGACAAGATTGTGGTGGCCAATAATAAAATGCACAAAACCCTGGAAAACATCAAGGCCGGAAACAAAGCAACCATTCTTTATATTACAGCGGAAAAAAAAGCATTCCAGGCTAAGGGATCACTGGAATATCTTACCGAAGGCGATATTTATGATGATATGAAAAACAGGTGGCTGGATGAAAAATATCCGGGACATGCAGCGGTTGTGCTTACGATTGAGGAAGTATACAGCGGTGCTGAACAACTGGCCTGATCCGTATGGTAAAATCGCCGAGGATAAGAGGGGAAAAATTGGTTGGCTTTTGGAAATGGCGGGCGCCATCTGTCATGAATTGAATCAGCCGCTGCATGTCATCGGCGGATATTCAGAATTGTTGCAGTTGATGATGGATGAAAATGATCCCCTGTACCCAAAGTTAAAGAGCATCACCGAGCAAGTGGCAAAACTTGGTGAAATTACGGCCAAGCTTTCAAAGATCACCACTTATGAGACCCGTGAATATATTGGTGGAAAGAAAATAATCGACATCGATAAGTCTACAAAAACGCCTGGACATCCCTGATGGCTGCCCCGATATCTCTACCTCAAACTCAGGTAAAATGCTTTTTCAAAAGTTTTTACCTTTTTTTTTCTCTCCTGTGACAGGAAAAAACCATAGAGCGGGTCATCATCGGTGATGTCTCGGTGCAGAATTTTCTGCTCAAGAATGGACAGTACCTCGACGGATTTATCGCAGGCAGGGTAGCCTTTGTCATCAATTCGAATCTTCGCGTCAAATCGGATTGCAATGATATTATTGATGTCCACCAGTTTAACATCTCCCTCTGGTGTCATAATCAGGTTGCCGAACCCTGCAAGATCTGGGATATAGCCGGTGTCCGTTATCATTTGCCTGGTCAGTTTGACAAACAACCGGATATGCTTTTTAGCCCTTCCGATCAAATTTTGCCCCAAAGACGCCCGGGATGGCATTTGCCTGAAAAGGCCGGAAAGAGGGTCTTTGCCGCAAAGATTCCAGGGTTCGATGATCTCTCCTTCAACATACTCCTGAAATCCACAAAGGACGATGTTGCTTGTCCCTGCCTCTCTGTAATCAACAATAAATTCATCAGATCTGGCAATCAGCCCGGGGCCCAGGAATTTTAAAAGAAGATTATACTTGTCTATCTCTTTCAGTACTGCATTCAAGCTGTCGAATTTGGTACGCAGAATTCTGAGCATCCGCCCGGGCCTGGCCCGGGGATACCAGCGTATACCGTTGATGCTCTCCCCCTTTGTTTCCTTCAGGACATCGGCAACTGCAAGAATCTCGAAAATATGAGACCTTAGGCCCTCCCGGTAATGTTTTCTGAATTGATACCTGTCTGAATCTTTGATAAAGTTCAACCCCGCTACCTCACTACCGGAGAGAAAGGGCCGATCCCTTATATCCTGTTTTTCATTCATTATCGGTTTTTGTAGAGCGGAAAGTCGCGGCAAAGCTCCGACACGGTTTTTTTTACGGTATCGAGAACCGTTTGATTCCCTGGATTTTTCAAAACATTCGCAATTAAAGCCGCTATGGTTTCGGCCTGGGCCGCCTTCATTCCCCTTGAGGTAAGGGCAGGGGTGCCCAGGCGGATGCCGCTGGTCACAAAGGGACTTCGAGTTTCAAAGGGGATCGAGTTTTTGTTGACGGTGATGCCGCTTTTTCCCAAAAGATCTTCAGCATCCCTGCCGGTAATATCGAGGCTGGTCAGGTCAAGCAGCATCATGTGGTTGTCCGTGCCGCCCGAAACGAGATGGATGCCTTTGGACATCAGGCCCTCGGCCATGGCCGTTGCATTATTGACAATATCCCGCTGGTAATCGGCAAACGAATCTGAAAGCGCCTCTTTAAACGCGACGGCCTTGGCTGCAATCACATGCATCAGGGGGCCTCCCTGGATACCGGGGAAAATTGCACTGTTCAGCTTCTGACCCATGTCCGAGCCGGCAAGAATCAGCCCTCCCCTGGGGCCCCTCAATGTCTTGTGGGTCGTGGAGGTCACAATGTCTGCAACCGGCACCGGCGAAGGATGCAGCCCGACTGCCACAAGACCTGCAATGTGGGCCATGTCAACCATGAGCAGTGCGCCCGTGGATTCGGCAATTTCGGCAAAAACATCAAACTCGATGATGCGGGGATAGGCGCTTGCTCCGGCAATGATCATCCTGGGTTTATGCTCCCTGGCAAGCCTCGCCACCTCCTGGTAATCGATTGTTCCGGTCTCTTTTTTCACACCATAATGGACAAACTGGTAGAGTTTGCCTGAAAAATTCACCGGGCTTCCATGGGTCAGATGGCCGCCATGGGAAAGATCCATGCCTAAAATGGTGTCGCCGGGTTTAAGCATGCTCATAAGGGCAGCCATATTGGCCTGGGACCCCGAATGGGGCTGGACGTTGGCATATGCGGCGTTAAAAAGTTTTTTGACCCTTTCAATGGCAAGGCTCTCGGCGGCATCGACAAACTCGCACCCACCATAATACCGTTTTGCAGGGTATCCCTCGGCGTATTTATTGGTCAGCACACTTCCCTGGGCGTCCATGACAGCCCGGCTGACACTGTTTTCAGAGGCGATAAGCTCCAGGCCGTTTTCCTGTCGCTGTACTTCCTGCTCTATGATTTTTGCTATTTCAGGGTCCGTGTTTAAAATGTGGGGTGAAATCATGTTTTGTTTTCTCTCTTTGCTATGGGATGTGTTTTTAATTGATATCCCGAATCCATGGTTAAATTAGAGCGGTATTCGGTAAAAAAGATGAATTATAAATAAATTATTTACGATTGGAAATCAAGAGGGTTTCTTTTCAGCAATTCTAATTATGGCTTTAAACCGATTTTCATGATGCGTAACGTATTGAAATTACGTTAGCTGGAATTGTCAATTCCTATGTTTGAACCCCATGGTGCTTCATAATTAGAATTGCTGGTTTGTTTTTGCCGGTTTTTGTTTTCACCATGGCTCATATTCAATAAATCGGGCAGGAAAAAATGGATGTATGGATCTGTGCCTTGGTCAGCAGCGTTTGCATGATGGTCTTATCGTTTCCAACACCGACCTGAAAAATAAAACCAGGCTCTCCGATTCGGCTGTAGCAGAATAGGGTCGGTGTGAGACTGGAACTTGATTTCGATCAACGCCTGTATTATCATACACAAATATTTTAAAGGGAGGCAGCAATGAAAAAGGCATTTATTCTGATTTTACTGGCTGGTGTGCTCCTCGGCGTTCCTGTTGTTTCGGCCGAGTGTGTGCCGGCTGCCGATCGCAATTTAATTTTTACCGATGGTACGGCCGAGGTGACCGGCGAAAACGATTCCGTCAGGATTTCCATTGCAGTTGTCACCCAGGGACGGAGTCTGGAGACGGTCAATGCTGCAAACATGGACATCACCGGTAAAGTCCTTATGGCCGTCAAGTTGTTGAATATTGAACGTCTTACACTCAAGACCATTGATTACCGCGTAATACCTCAAAGGGATTACAAGGTCAAACCGCCTAAAATAAAGGGGTATGAAGTGCATAATGGCGTTGCGGTGACCCTTGAAGGTTTTACGCCGGATCGGTTATCCGGGCATGCTTCCATAATCGTCGCAAAAGCGCTGGAAAATGGTGCCAACAATATTCACAGCATCAAATTTTACATTAAAGATAGAACGCTTCTGGAACGTAAGGCCCTTGTCCGTGCCACCCGGCAGGCCATAATCAGGGCTGAAATTCTGGCCGGAGCCGCCGGCGTGAAGTTAAAGCGAATTGTTTCTATAAGTACCTATCCGATTCACACGCCGCCCAGGCCGAATATGTTTCGTGGGGCCGGTATACAGGCAAAAGCCGAGGCAATGGTGCCGCCCATGGAGCCGGGGGAAAGTCGGATTCGCGCCCAGGTCAGCCTTGCCTATGAAATTGAATAACCCGGATGCATGGAAAAAGGATTATTATCGATCATGGCCAAAAATATTCCAACGGATATAAAAAGTGTGAAAGTTGAGAAAGAACCTGTCGAGCTTTACAAAATACTCAAATTCGAAAATCTTGTCGGCAGCGGGGGAGAGGCAAAATTTGTTATTGCTCAGGGACTTGTATTTGTGAACCACGCAAAAGAAACTCGAAAGCGGAAAAAAATTTTTTCGGGCGATATTGTCGAATATAACAACGTGGAGATTCGAATTGTTGTTCAGTGACAAGACCGTGGACGGCTCGCTTTTTGCAGAGGTGTCCGGCAGTGGGCCTAACATGATAAAATAAAAAGGAGGCTGCATGAATGATCTGAAAACTGAAAAGGGTATACAACAGGTAAGGGTGCAGCTTGCCGAGCTGCTTGCTGAAACCGTAAACCGCTCTTTTTCAATCCTTGCGCTTGAAATTGATACAGAGATCACCATGGAACTTCAGGAAAGAATTGCCGCACTGGTCTTCAACGAACAGGTCAACGATTCACCGGCGGTTCAATACCTGGCTGTTTGGGAAGACGGCTGCAAAGAAATTACGCATCTCTACATGAGCCCGAAAATAAAAGGGCTTCTGGGGTATTCGGCAGAAGAGCTCGGCCGTATCGGATACGACAGCATCGTTGGCAGCGATATTTTGAGTTTTTACCGGGATCAAGACCATGTCGAGGAAAAAATTATTCCGATCCCGATAGCCAAGGAAAAACGGAAGGCGGGATTTTTGGGCAACCGAAACTGGGAGGGGTTTTATACGCTTAAGAAAAAAAACGGCACGGATATCTGGGTTATTGATAAGGCCATTATTACAAAATTCAGAAATAATCTGAAGAAAAATGTGATTTGTGTCTCAGGCGGACTTCTGGTTGAAACGACTCATGTTCTGGATGGCAGGTAGTGCCCGGTGTCTGAACCGGAACCGAATCGGTGGGTTTGTCATACTTCAGGGGGAAGCTTTGTTTTCAATCGTCAATTGCTTTGATGAGTGGTTTTATAAAAAAAATACCCGGGGCGGGCGGTTTGAATCAATCTCTATCAGCGCACCGGCGTTTTGATCGGCCATATTGCAGTTAACAACCCTTGTTTTACCGATGGTGGCCATGCCCGCACATTCGTGAATATGCCCGCATAAAACAAGCATCGGCTGATATTTGATCACCAGATCATACAAACGTCTGCTGCCGGCATGAATGCGGCCGAAAACTTCATCAAGATATCCGAAGGGGGGAGGGTGCGCAACGACAACGGTGCGCTCATTGACCAATGCTTCGGCTGATTTGAAAAGCTGTTTTTCCCTAAAACGGATGCGGGACCTGAATGGGACCGGAACCGTTCCGCTCAGGCCCACAAAGGGCGTTGTGTCTTGAATTGTTTGAGAAAGATGCAGGGGCGTAATGTTGGAGCAGTGTTTTAAAAGATGTTCCACCCGCATAAGGTCCGTATTGCCGCGAATCGCCAGGACCGGTGCCGGCATGCCGTTGAGAAGGGCTATGGCCGGACCTGGAGCAGTAAAGTTTGTTATATCGCCGGCAACGACGATTACATCCGGACAATGTATTTCAGCGACTTGCCGTATTACGGCAAGTCGCTCCGGCTTTCCATGTATGTCGGCAACAGCGTAAATCAGCATGTTATCAACCTCGAGCCATCAATAGAAATTTACAAACTTCAAAAATTCCTGCAAGACTGCCGTATTTTGGATCTGTCGTAACAGATATCGGTTCACGGTTGAAAAATAGAGAATTGAAATCAACATTCGTTGAGTAGGTCTGAAGGCAGGCGTTTTGTTTGATTTTTAAATCATCACTGGGTGGTTTCGCTGTTTTGTTTGATTTTTTCCAGTCTTTCAAAAAGTGTTTTTGCCTTTTTCAGGTTTGGATCGACTGCTTTGTAGGAGGGGTCTACAGCGGCCACCAGTTCCCATTCTTTTATGGCCGAGGCCAGATCTTCCTTGCCAAAGGCGGTAATCCCCCGATTGTAATGGATTTCAAGATATGTACCCGATGCTTTTTGGATATAGTCCCGGCAGCGCCGGCAACCGCTATCGTACTGCAAGGCCATTTCAAACCGGTCTCCGGCGTTAAGGTAATCACCGGCATTGTACAAAATAAGGGCGGATTGAAAATGAGATCGTGACAGATAATCCAGCGCAGCCGGATTATCCGGCTGCATCCCGAGAATCTTTTCAAATTGTAAAATCGCCTGTGTGTACTGCTTCTGCTTGAACAGGTTGATTCCGACTGCCTTTATTTCAGCCGCCACGGCAGCATCACACTGCTTTATTCCGTTCCGGCAGGGAGTGCAGTCGGCATCATATTGCAGGGCGGTTTCAAATTGTTTTTTGGCGTCGGAAATATTTTTCTGATCAAGCAATATTTCCCCCCGGCGCAGATAGGCCAGGGCCAGGTACTGTCCGGCCTGTTCATCTCCGGAATCGGCGTTAACCACTTTATGCAGCTCAAATATAGCTTCCCGGTATTTTTTTTCATTATACAGGCTGATGCCAAGATCACGGTAATTGTCCACCTGGGATAGAGATGCGTCCTCGGTATCGGTTTCGGGCTGTTCCGCAGGCACCTCTTCCTCGGCTTCCTGCAACGAATCATCCGCCACCGGTTCAGGGAGCGGTGCCGGTTCCTCAGGGAGTGGTGCCGGTTCCTCCACGGGAATCGCGGCGGCTGTTTCGGTTTTATCGGCATAAAACGGCAGGCCTTCAATCACGGGAATTTTAATTTCCTGACCGATTTTCACCCGGGTGGCATCCTCCATGTTGTTATATTCCGCAATGATATCAAAGCGCTTATAATCTCCGTAGTATTTTTGGGCTAGTTTTGAAAGGCTTTCACCGGACATCAGGGTATGGACGATGAATTTTTCCTTTTGATCCGAATCAACTTTTTCGATGCCGTCAGGTGTCCCCCCCGCTATTTCGGGAATCATGATTTTCTGGCCCACACTGATCTGGGCGGCATCTTCCAGGTTGTTGTATTCCGCAATAATTGTGTATTTTTTATAATCGCCGTAATATTGTTTGGCCAGCTTGGCCAGGCTTTCGCCGGGCCTGATAATATGGAAGATATACTTTCGGGTCTTCTTTTTTTCGCGGCGCGTCAGCATTTCAGCCGCCCGGGTATGTTCCGGCCAATATGTGAGTGCTGAAAGATATGCCTGCCGGGCAAGGCCGTATTTGCCCTGGCGGTGATACGCCATTCCGGCCTGATACTGTTCTTCCGCCATACGAATCAACTCCGCGTCCAGTTCGGCAGCCTTTTCCAGGGCAAGCGGATGCTGCGGTTCTACTGTCAGGGCAAGTTTATACTGTTTGGCGGCTTCAACCTTCTTCCCTTCAGTTTCACGCGCCTGTGCGGCCTGAAGATAGGTTTCAACGAGCTTTTCTTTTTCCGAAGGTCCCTTCGTTGCCGGCGTTGCGCAGCCGAAATTGAGCATGAGCAAAATGCCCATTAAAACCGGTGTGATATTTTTCATTGTGTACTCCATAACAGTAACGTGGTTCCCCGTTGTTTTAATTGGATGTTCCCTAAACCGGATAAACCCGCCGGAGGCGGACAAGCCGGAAAATCACAAATTACAAGCATCAAAAAACAGACAAATTCCAATATCCAAATCTCAAATAAGAGCCAACGTAAATTATTTGCTCACACATAGCCTGGAGTCGTTTTGTTATTTTGGCTTTTGCCGGATTGTCAGAACGATTTGCCTTCAGCCCGGGCACTAAACACCTTCAGATGCGAAATAAATGTTTGCATATCCCTTTTTAGAACCTGCTCGCGATTCAGTGTATGAGGGTTCGCAAAAAATAGATTGCCCCCGCGTTTTACGGTCATAGCCAGCCGGTATCCGTTCGCCTCGGTCATATAACGCACCTGCCGGGTACAGCGTCCGAAGGGATATGCCAGCACAAAAGTGTCCTGAGACAGTTTTCGGTCGAGAATCTCTTTGGACAGGGTGAGTTCCCGATTTACCCGTTTCAGATAGGCATTATCGCTTTCGCTGTCAGATTTTTTGGACAGATCGCTATGTGCAACGGTATGGGAGCCGATAGAAAAACCGGCTGCCTTCATTTCCGCAAGCTGTTGCCAGGTGACGGATTTGGATGAAACACCGACATAATCGATGTAGATGAACAAAGTGGCCGTAAATCCATATTTTTTCAGAATAGGGTAGGCCACATTATAAACCGACCGGTACCCGTCATCAATGGAGATCATGACCGATTTTTTGGGAATCGAATGGCGATAATCCAGAAAACCAAGCAACTCGTCCGGTGAAATAACACGATAACCGTTATCTTTCAAAAATTTCATCTGCTGTTCAAATACATGTTCCGGCATACACAGCGGCGACGCGCATTTTTTCGCAAACCGATGGTAGCACAGAATTGGGACTTGTTGATATCCCTCTGGCGACAGTCCGCCCCGGTTTCGGTCCTTCAGAGGGATATGGATAAACGTACCGATTTTAAAAGGCTGGTTCTGGTTCGCATCTTCGATCAGCCAGTATTTACTTTTATCTCCCAGATATTTTTGGGCCAGAGCGGCTGAAGTGTCCTGGGCCTGCAGTTTATAGACGATATAATCATTCGATTTGAAAACAATCGACTGATCGGGCGATTGCACACCGGTTTTCACCGAACTGCAGGATATCAGCAGAAAATTGGCGGCGATTACGATGATCGCGAAGAATACATTTTGTCTTAAGCCTCGCTTATTCATTGCATTTATGCCCGGGGGAAAAGATTATCCACAGGCCCCGTAAGCTGCTGCAGGACGTCTGTGCTCAATTGCGCTGTTTTAGTAACCGGCGTTTCATTCCGTGCCCAGAGCGCGCGGATTATACAGGCGATTAAAACTATATGAACCATAGCATAACAATTCCGCGAATTCAAGAAAGAACCCATTGCAAACGCATGTACCGTTATATCGATTCGGCGCTTATATGATTTCAACATCTTTAAGAAAGGAACGGCATTTTGCAAAGGCCCGCCCTGCAATATTTCAAAACCAGTTCGCTGGACCGCAAAACGTGTTTAACACACTTTTTTTATTGGGTTTTAAACAAGCACCTTGACAACCTGGGAGCATTATCATAAATTAAAAAATTCAATAAGCGGTATTCATCTCTTTCTTACAAAGCCGTCGCAACCCTTGACTCCAAAACACGGTGAAGCCATGACCGATACATCGAAGACAGTAAAACGCCTGATTTTGTTTTTATTTATCTGGTGGATCGTGTGCACCGCAGCATATCTGTTTGTCACCCTGAAAATTGATGCGTTAAAACAAACCATTTCTCGCAGCGGCATTGCGTCAACCCGTGAACTGGCCCAAAAGGCAGGCCTGCCGCTTCTGGAAAGAGACATGCCGGTGCTGAGCCGGATGCTGGACGAAATCGCAGGAACTCCCGATATCGTCTATGTATCTATCGTGGACCATAAAAACAAAACCATCGCATATACCAGCCCGGAATTGTTGCTTTCGGAAAACAGAAAAAAAGTATCCGCGGTAGGCGCTGTAAATGTGTGGGAAGAAAGAACGAGGGACCGCATTCGCCTGATGGAATTTTCCGCAGATGTTGCTTTCTCCGGAACTAAAATTGGAGAAATTTATCTGGCTTTTTCGGCAGATTCCATCGTTCGCTTAAAAAGCGGCTTTATCCTTGCCGCAACGGTCAGTCTCTGTGTCCTTGTCATCGTTTTTTTTGTTTTCTGCTCTAAAAATACGCCCCTCGGTGTCGGATACTTTTCCCGGCTTGCAGACAGACGGTCGAAATCGTCGGATCAACTATACCGCGGCATTCAAATGACCTGCCCGCTGTGCGGAACCGAAAAGTCGCTCACACAGGCACTGCCCACTTCCGCAGACCTGGACACACAGATCATTATTCGCCCGGCCGTCGATACGCCGGGAGGCCATCAGGTCCGGCGGAAAAAAGGATTGAATCTTGCTGCGATCGCAACAAAGGATGACCTCGGCTGGTTTAAAACCCGGGTAATCATTCGTTGTACTGAAATTATTCGGAAACTGGTTAATTAAAAAAACATTCCCAAATTGATGAAATCGTAAAAATTTCGATTTAGACAGTTTTGACAGGGAGAAACAAAATGAATGCCGATAACAGGGGATCCGCCACAATGACGTGGATAAAACAGCTTTCCACCAACACGATGACGTCAACCGCCAACAAATTAAAGGCTGTGGCAGCAATGGTGGCAAATAAAAAAAGTATGACCGCCGGACTTGCAATCTGGCTGGCACTGAACATGGGGTGCTATTTCATTTTTCAGAATCGGGGTGATCGTATAAAAACGGATTTTTTTCAAAAAGGGGTATCCCTGGCCTTGAACCTGTCCCAAAACGCCGGTTGGTCTTTGCTGGGAGCCGACATTTTGACGTTAAACCAAGCGATTGGCGACATATCAAAAACCGAATACGTCGTGTTTGCAGCCATCTGTGATCACCAGAATCGGGTCATGGCCCATAGCCGTCCGGAAAATATCAACCGGCCGTTTTCACCGCTGGCCGATTTAAAAAATATCGATCTCATCAAGGACGTCAAAATTGCTTCCGGACACATGCCCGACGGTACAAAGACCCTTACGTTTGAAAAAAATATAAAATATTCCGGTACCAGCATCGGAAAAGTCCACCTGGGGTTGTCGGCGGAACTCCTTTCCAGGGCGCTGAAAAAAAACAAGCTGCCGCCGATCGCGATACTGATCACAACGACCATTTTGCTGGTTTTGGCCCTGTTTTTGATGGGCCGTTCGGCCAAAAAAAAGCAGCAGCAAAAACAGGCGGAACTGGAAAATTTATCTCAGCTCGGGCCCTATGTACTCACCCAGAAAATAGGCCAGGGCGGCATGGCTGAGATGCACAGGGCTGACTACGTCCGTGAAGACGGCTTTCGGCGCAAAGTTGCGCTCAAAAAAGTATTGCCGCACCTTGCCGAAAACCAGGATTTTATCAACATGTTTATCCGCGAAGCCAGGCTGGCCGCCCTTCTGCAGCACCCAAACATCGTACAGGTTATGGATTTCGGAAATATCAAAAATATCTATTTTATTGCCATGGAGTATATCGACGGAAAAAACCTTGCCGAAATCATGGCCTTTTTCAAAACCGGCCTGCCCATCGAACTGACTGTTTTTCTCGCTTTGCAGATCAGCAATGGGCTGGATTACTCACATACCAAAAAAGACGATAAAACCGGCCAGCCCCTGAACATCGTACACCGTGATATCAGCCCCCAGAATATCCTGCTCTCATTTCAGGGCGAAGTCAAATTAAGCGATTTCGGCATATCCAAGGCAACCTCGGAACCCAGCCTTACCCAGGCGGGGGTCATCAAGGGGAAGCTTTCCTACCTGTCCCCCGAACAGGCGCTGGGTAAAGAAGCGGATCACCAGTCGGATATCTACTCCCTGGGCATCGTTTTTTATGAAATCCTGTCCGGTCAACGGTTATACCACTTTGCCAACGCCATTGAAGCGATCAAGGCCATACCGGTCAAAGACATTGCGCCGTTGAACCGATTGCGCCCCGATATTCCGGATGATTTATACAAAATTGTGCATAAATGCCTGGAAAAAGATAAAAGCAAAAGATACCAAAGCGCAAAGCAGCTTCATGATGATCTGACAATCTTGAAAAACAGGCTGAATATAACCTTCGGGCTCTCGGATTTATCCCGATTCATGCGGACCACATTCAGCTGATGTCTTTCCTGAAGTCATTGTTTGTTTTTATAAACAGTCACAAGCCCTGATGCAAGAATTTCGATTAAATCGCCCTCCTCGACAGCATCCAGGAATGCCTCGCCCAGTTGATCCACGGTAATGATACGTTTTCCCGCCCAGATATCGGCAACAATTAATCCGCCTGCCGCAAGTGGATCGATGGGTTGAGAAAACAGCATAGCCCTGGGGGCCGCCTTTAATTTTGCCAGTCGTTGCCAGACGGCACCGCTGGAAGTGGAACCGGCAGTGCCGGGGAGGCAAATGATTTTGTTCGCCAGATTTTTTCCGTAAAGCTCCGGGTTACCGGTATCCGCGCATACTGCTTTCCCGGTTTGTTCATGGATACTGGTGAAAAAGCTGGCATATGTGTTGAAGCCCCGGCGTGTTACCAGTGCTTCCCCTTTAACGATACCCGGTAGGACGGATCTTCCCTTGAATTTCAGCATTACCGGTTCCTCCTTATTCTGCCGGTTATCATAATCTCGGCAATTTCATTGTCGGGGAAAAATCTGGCGTGCGTGTAGACCCTCAATTTGTTGGAATTGGTAATGATGGCATCATCTATAGACAGGTTGTTGTCAAATACCTGCATGGGGCAGGCAGTGCTGAATCTGACACCGGATTCGGACAATATTTCCCATCCCCGCCTGTTTTCAATAAATTTCCTCAGGACCTGTGGGGCTGAACAGATCGTGGTGTTTACCGTAAGATGTTTTTTCCCATGTTTAATCAAGAGTTCGTGAATTTTATCCGCCCACCATTGAAGCTGATTCAGACTGAGGTGGGGGCAGCCCAGAAAACACTTTGCCGAAGCGGCATTTTTGTCTTTCCACATTATTGGATAGGATGCCGTCAGCTCCCGAAGTGTCCGATCATCAATGGTGACGGTTTTATATTCACCGGTCAGGAGATCGGTTCTGTAATCAATTGCCTCCGGTGTTATGTTTTCGACGTGGAAAAGTCCGACCGCTCCTGTAGAGGCTGCTGCCGTGCCCAATTCATGCAGATAGTCCCATGTCCTGGAATTGATACCATGGCCCAGAAAACGGTCGAGCCCGATAATATAGGGAACATCCGCCATAACGGTCTTCCCGACAGCCGCACCTAAAACCTGTGGCGGCGGCAGCCGATCGGTTTTTATTTCGATCCGCCAGGTTGCCCTCCGACCCTCGTCCGTTAAAAAACCCGACAGGGGTATCTTTCCTGCAATGTTGCACAGCAGATCGATAATCGCTCCATTGCGGTTGCTTCTGGCACCCAGCACCGAATTGGCAAAGACGACACATGCGGATTCCGACCAGGCCAGGATGTCGCCTCTCCCGGGTAGATTCCCGACTTCGGGCAGGTACGGGGTGCATGTACAGGCTTCGGGATTCCAGAGTCCCAATGCCTGCATTCTTTTATCATACTGCTTCTGGGTCCGGTACATGTACTCCAGGGAATCGATCTGCTTCCGGTTCAACCACCAGTTTTTAAAATCCAGCGGTGCAACAGGGTCGAGTGTAAATGGCTTTGCCGTTTTCAAACCGGCTGTAATCAGTGCATCGAGCATTTCCAGGGATGGAGAAATACCGGGTAGTGCATGGGGGATGACAAAATGTCCCATGCCGGTGATGTCAATCAGCCTTTCCGCTTCAAGTGCTTCACCATAGGCGACAATAGTTGTCATCACCCGCTGTAGCATTTCACCCCGGCTGCCTGCAAGGATCTGTTGTTCTTCGGTCGAGAGTCTCATGGCATTTATTATTTAGTATCCTTTATTTACCGGTTGACACTATTTTTTGAAAAGGCATCTGTTTTTGTCGAATTCAAGATACCCGAAATTAGGAATTAGGAATTGGAAATCAGATAACATATTTACATACTTTGCGTTTTTTTAAATTTCGAGTTTCAAATTTTAATACAGGATGCAAAATCAACAAAGTAGCAACTACTTTTGGTTTGTCATGAAGGATGCCTGTTATTTCCATCGTTTAGATGTGCCGGGCGATTTCATAAGCATCCCAGACGGCATTCATGACATTGCGCGGTTCACGGCAGTCACCGATCCGGTACACATGTTCTACTTCATCAGAAATTCGGTCCGCCAGACGATGGTTGGGAGTCATCCCCATGGCCAGAACAATGGTATCGGCCTGGATGTGATTTTCATGGGCGTCTTTGTGAACAACCTGAACACCATCTTGTGTAATCTCCATGACGCGACTGCCGGTTACGATTTCGGTACCGCACCTGGCCAGCATATCCAGTGTCATCTGTTTCACCTGCCCGGGGACATGGATGCCTCCCGCCATCAAATCGGGAAGCATTTCAATGATAATGGGCTGTTTTCCCATATCCGCCAGCCAGATGGCGATCTCGCATCCGGCAAGGCCGCCACCCACGATGGCTACCCGATCACCAGTCATTACATCGCCTTTTAAAAGTTCCACGGCCATCACCACGGATTCCCGGCTTATACCCGCAATGTCCGGGACGATCGGTTCGGCTCCCGTTGCCATGATGACGGTCCCCGGAGACACGGAACGAATGAATTCGGGCGTCACCTCTTTATCCAGAAATATCTGAACAGCGCTGTTTTCGACCTTACGCTCATACCACCTGAGAAGACGGCGCAGGTCTTTTTTGAACTCGGGTACGGCAGCATGGCGTACCAGTCCTCCAAGCACGCGGTCCCTTTCATACAGCGAAACCCTGTGCCCTCTTATCGATGCAACCCGGGCAGCTTCAAGCCCGGCGATCCCTCCACCGATCACCATGACATCCAGCGGATTGTCGGCAGGTATAAGTCTGTAAGCGCTCTCCCGTCCTGTTGAGGGATTGACGGCGCACGAGATGTGCCGCACTCTTGCATAATTACCAAAACATCCATCATAGCATGCCACACAGGGCCGGATCTCTTCAATTCTGCCGGACCTGACCTTGTCAGCCCATTTAGGATCCGCTAAAAGTCCCCTTCCAACAGCCACGACGTCCACCATCCGGTCGGCGACGGCATTTTCCGCCACTTTTGGATCATCCAGGCGCCCAACACCGATGACCGGGATTGAAACGACGGATTTTGCCCCGGCCGCCATATCGATCATGCATCCGTGCTTCTGATATATGGGCGGGTGGGGCCAGTAGTGACTCTCGTAACATCCGGCATCCACGTGCAACGCATCAAATCCGGCCTGCTCCAGAGCCTTTGCCATTTCAAGTCCTTCGGGCACATCCCTGCCGGCCTCATCAAAAGATTCTCCGGGAAGGGCACCGTGATCAACGTCTTTCATATAATGCTTCAGGCCGAAGCGATACTGCACTGCCATGTCATCGCCTACCCGGGAACGGATATTTTTCAGACATTCGATGGGAAATCGCAAACGGTTATCGAGGCTTCCGCCATATCGATCGGTTCGACGGTTCCATACAGCCGATGTGAATTGATCAAACAGATAGCCTTCATGGCCGTGGAGTTCAATGCCGTCCACACCCGCAATACGAACCCTCTCGGCTGTGTCACCCATGGCGGAAACAATTCCGCCGACCTCCCGGGAACTCAGAGCGCGGCAGATTAACGAGGGGTCCCAGAAATTGGGATTTTCGGAAGCGGACACGCAAGGCCCCCTCAGGGTGGAGGGTACGGTGACACGGCCATATCCGGCGGTCAATTGTACAAAAATCTTCGCGCCGAATGAATGGGCCACATCACAAATTTCGCCAAGATATCCCAGCGATGTTTCACCAATCATGGGGGCACATCTCTCCAGCGCCTCTATCCGGTTTTCAACCTTAAATACGGAGCAGATGATTAAACCGACACCGTTTCGGGCCCGTTCAAGGTAGTAGTCAACGACACGCCCATTGAGGCTCCCGTCCGGATTCACCATGTAGTCGATTCCCATGGGTGCCATGGCAATGCGATTTTTTAGTCTGGTTCTTCCTATCTTTAAAGGCTGAAACAGCGCATCAAAATTTCCCATTTAACCCTCCGGTTAATATGATTTCAAATGCTTTCTGAAAAGAAAAAGCAAAGTTTTTAAGGTTTTTTTAAAAAGGAGGCCTCGGCAGGGTATTCCCGTATTGTGTAACCTTTCCCTTTTGCCGGTTGTGTTAATAATATAAGGTGCCGTCGCAGGATTTTTAAGGATGCGCGAAACCACGCATAGGAGCGGATCGGTTAATCGGTTTTTAACAACAATGGCCAAGTAAAAAGTCTTCATCTACTGTGTTATGGCTCACCCGGAGACACGATATACCATATGTATATTCCTGTCCCCGGGCAATCACCATGACTTATGAGCCAATTTCAAAACATCCCCTTTCGCCCAATCTCTGCGTCAGTCTCAAATTTTAATCCTCGAAATACGCAATGTATTCCTCCGATTAAGATTTTCGCCTTTCTTGACCTTGAACAAAATTGAACATTTTGAAACCGGCTTTTGTATATGAATATTTTTACTTAGCCATTCAGACTACTTTTTACGTATTCATCAACAATGTTTTTTTATTTAAACCACCAGCGCTCACCAATGCGCATACCATCCAGCGCCATATGGCCGGAGAGGGGACCATGGGTCACTTTGGCTGAGCTGGCGCCAACCAGCTGGTTGAACATGGGAACAACCGTTCCGCCGTCGTTACTGCAGATCTCCTGCATTTCAGCATACATTTTTCCGCGTTTATCCGTATCAAGTTCGGCCCTGGCAGCAATCAGCAGTTCGTCAAAGTGTTTGTTGGACCAGTGCGTATCGTTCCAGGGTGCATCGGTTTGATACGCCACGGTAAACATCATGTCTTCAACGGGACGTCCGCCCCAATAACACATGCACCACTCTTTTTTGATCCAGACATTGCTCCAGTACCCATCGTTGGGTTCCCGGACAACATTAATCTTGATGCCGGCTTTTTTGGCATGTTCCTTGATCATAATCGCTGAGTCGGTTGCACCGCCGAATGCCGCTTCGGCCGTATGCAGATTAAAGACGTGATCGAGCATGCCGGCTTTTTTCATATAATATTTGGCTTTTTCCGGGTCGTATTTTCGCTGCTCCAGATTATCGGCATGGTATCTGTTTGCATTGCCGATGGGATGGTCATTGCCGACTTCACCATAGCCGCGCAGAATTGTTTTAAGCAGCGCTTCACGGTCAATGGCCAGCTTTAACGCCATACGCACGTTGTTGTCGTTGTAAGGGGATTTATCCACCAGCATGGGGATGGTGTAATGCGCTGTCCCGTTTACGGCGTTGACATTTACATTGGGCATTTTTGCCAAAAGATGGACTGTTTTCAGATCGACACGATCCATGTACTGTATCTGACCGGTTTTTAATGCATTGGTCCGGGCATTGCCGTCTGTTATGGAGAGCAGCTCAATTTCATCAAAATGGGCACGGCCCTCTTTCCAGTAATTGGGGTTTCGCATTGTCAAGGCTCGAACTCCGGGTTCCCATGCCTGCAGCATATAACCACCGGTACCGATACCTTTTTCAAATTCCGGTCCTTTAGTCCCATCCGGGCAAATGGTAAAATGATAGTCGCCCATGGTAAACGGGAAATCGGCATTCCCTCCCTCAAGTTCAAAAATTACGGCATAGGGACCGTCTTTTTTTATGTTTTTAACGGCTTTTAAATATCCTTTTCCAGCCGACTTGGAATCTTCTTTGCGGTGATGGTTTATTGAAAAAATGACATCATCCGCCGTCATGGTTTTCCCATTATGAAATTCCACGCCCTTGCGAAGTTTAAATGTCCAGGCACTTGCATCGGGAGTAGAATCCCAGGATTCAGCCAGTTCCGGGATGGGCTCGAATTTGTCATTAATCTCTACCAGAGAGTTTCTAAGCTGCCAGTTTAGGTTTTGATTATAGTTGGACGTCAGTGTTGCGGGGTCCATGGAGTCAGTGGTGGAACCGCCCGTACAACCGATTATAAAGCGGCCACCCTGTTTGGGCACGGACGCCTCGGCCCGACTGGATAGAAGCGCCGGTGACAATGCGGCCGCAAGCCCCATCGCGGACATACGTGAAATAAAATCACGCCGTGTAATCTTACCTTCAGTTAGCAAACGTTCCAAATTTTTCAGATTCGACATGTTACGGTCCTCCTTTTTTGGGGTATGATATTGATGTTTTCGCTTGACCGATCGAATATCGCCGGCTGAACGAAAGCTGCTACGCCTGATGTGAAATAAATACATATCAGATGAATTTTATTTTTGAGTTGGTTTTTTGAAAAATTACGCTTTTATTATGATCATTTAAATACCCATCCGCTTGCGGCGGGGAATTTCATTTTGAACAAACAAAATGAAAGGATACCACAACCACGAATAAAGATAGCATATTTGATTTTTAAAAGCCATACCCTATTATCGATAATTTAATTATAGTCTATAATCGTTCACGGGTTCGAATTTTTCGGTGAACCATTATAATCCACACAGTGTATAATTTTTTTAATCACAAACAGTTAGCTGTGTTCATCTGTGTAAATCAGCGCCCCTTTTCATGCAAATAAGGGTCAGGAAACAAGCAAATTTGCAATTAGGCCCATGGGCTCGGGCCTGAAGATGCGATCGTCCATGAGTTTGGGCGTTTTAATCAAAGGCGTAAAATCCATATTTGCCAAAATGTCATTTTCGATATCGATGCCGGGTGCGATTTCGATCAGTTCCAGCCCCTTATCGGTCAACCGGAATACGCAGCGCTCGGTAACAAACAGTACCGGCTGCTTTTTGTTTGCGGCATAGGTGCCACTGAAGGTCACCTGCTCAACGGATTTGAGAAACTTTTTCAGTTTTCCCTCCTGCAGGATACTGAGCGTTCCGTCTTTTACCTCAACCTGGATGCCGTCGGCCGTGAAGGTGCCGGTAAAGACCACTTTTTTGGCATTTTGGGTGATATCGATGAATCCGCCGGCGCCGGCAAGCCTGGGGCCGAACTTGCTGACATTGAGATTGCCCTTTTCGTCCGCTTGGGCCAGGCCTAAAAAGGCGATATCCAGGCCGCCCCCATGATACATGTCGAACTGAGACGGCTGATCAATTAGGGCATCGAGATTGGCGGCGGCGCCGAAGCTCAGGCCGCCGGCCGGAAATCCGCCGATGACGCCGGGTTCTGCGGTAAGCGCCAGCGCGTCGAGGATGCCCTCCTCGTTGGCCACATTTGAAATTCCTTCCGGCATGCCGATACCGAGGTTTACGATATCTCCTAAATTCAACTCAAAGGCGGCCCTGCGGGCAATGATTTTACGGCTCCCCAGTTTAAGGTTGGGAAGCGATTCCAGAGGCACCCTGACCTGGCAGCTATAGGCTGGATTGAACACCTCCGCAAAGGTCTGCCAGTGGTTTTCCGGCCGGGAGATTACCACTGAATCAACGAGAATTCCCGGTATTATAACCTGCCTGGCGTTCAGGGTACCCCTCTGAACAACACGCTCGACCTGCACAAGCACAATGCCGCCGGAATTTTTTGCAGCCATGGCCATTGCCTGTACCTCTAGTGTCAGGGCCTCCTTCTCCATTGAGATGTTGCCGTCTTCATCGGCTGTTGTGCCTCTTAAAATTGCAACATCAATGGGAAATGTTTTATAGGCCAGGTATTCCTTGCCGTCAAAATCAACCAGTTCAACCAAGTCCCCGGTGGTCATCGCATTTGCTTTGCCGCCCCCTTTTCTGGGATCAACAAAAGTTTCAAGGCCCGTACTCGTAATCGTGCGGGGTTTGTGAGCGGCTATATCCCGATACATATGGGAAATAACACCCTGTGGGAAGTTGTAGGCCTCTATCTTGTTGTCGATGACGAATTTTGCAAGCCTTGGAGCGGCGCCGAAGAAACCTCCTATGACCTTTCTAACCAGTCCCTCATACCCAAGATGGCTCAAGCCTCTTTCCGCGTAATCTCCCTGACCGGCCGCATATACCAGGGTCAGGCCTTCCGGCTTTTTTGTTTCCAGAAAACGCTCTTTTAAATAGATATACAAATCTTCGGCAACCCCGGCCCCGCAGAAGCCGCCACAGGCAACGGTGGCACCGTCCTTGATCAGACCAACGGCTTTCTGCGCCGACATGACTTTGCTGATTTTAGGCGGAAGAAGCGGACGTCGTGAGTCAACGCAACCCTTATTGGCCGGTTCAACCTGTGGCATTACATAATTCCTTTATATCACCCAAATAAATATTTGGAATCGAAAATCCAGTTACTTCTTTTTCGGTTTTGCCGGATCGGGAATATCTTCCTCAATACCCATTATTTTTTTGGCGTAACCGGCATATTCTTCCATCGGGGTGGTAAACCTTACAACAATTTTTGCACCATCGGGAGAACCGCCGCCGTGCATGCAGCCCGGCACCCCGGCACCAAGGGTAAGCCATTCGGCCATTCGGGCGACCTTAAACCGCGTTTCGCCGGAACAGGCACCCGCCTTAAGGCATTTTTGCAGCGTCTCGCCGTATTCAGGATTTTTAAGATCCGTATAAGACGGCATGCAGCCTGTTTCCACAATGCCGCCACCGATATCCTGGGTCAGTCGTTTGACTTCATAGGGCAGCGTCGCAACCATAACCTTGTTGGTGTGGGCCGTCAGGGGGTCTGCCACAAACGAGCCGGAAGGATGCTGGAAACCTGTGGCGCATGCTCCGACCCCCAGTCCGTAAGTGACCTGGTTATTAATGGACATGTCGATGAACTTGCCCATGAAGGTCTTGGTGGAAAGTCCGTTGGCCCGTGCCATAAGCATGGATGCACCGATCATAACATCTCCCTGACCGGCAACGCAGGCACCGATACATGAGCGATAATTAGCAGTGAAGTACTGGATCACTTTGGCAGTATATTTATACTCTTTGCACATGAAAACCCGTTCATTGGGTATAAAAACATCATCAAAGAGAAGCCAGCCCTGGGTAATTCCCGTATCGGGTACTTCATCACCGGCCGTGTCTTCCATTTCGCGTCTGTCGCTGGGGTGAGTTGCTTCAACGATGGTCAGGCCTTTTATATCTCTGGGAACAACACAGGCAACCGCAAAGTCCTGATCTGCTTCACCGTAAATGCCCCCCGGCAGAAGGAAAATTTCGTTGGAGGCTGCGGTGCCGCATATCATGACCTTGGCGCCGCGGACAATAATTCCGTCCTCTCTGACTTCGGTTATTCTGATGTTGGTATCGGGATCAGGCTGCTGTGAAGGTTTGAGACTGCGGTCACCTTTGGCATCGGTCAGAGCACCTGCCACGGCAAGGCCCTTCTCCTGAGCGGTAAGAATCCATTTTTTCAGCCTTTTCTGATAGTTAGTACCGAATTCTTTATCAATGTCATGGGTGACGGCCCACATGACGTTCAGGCCGTTCCATCCGACACAGACGCCTCCGCTGCAACTTCCGGTACGTCGGTAATTCTGGCGTTTCATCTTCATGTTGGCGATGAGATCCTCAGAACTTTGCATCATGGAAGTCCATCTCACTATTTTCTCACCGGTGAACCTGGAAGTGGTTGTATACATGTCGGCAAGTTCAGGGTCGTTGGCCGCGTCATAAGACAGGGCATGGCTTTCAACCGTTCTTTTTGTGGCCGGATGCGTGGTAACGTCCTCAATGAGTTCTCCAAATTTATACACGTTGGGCCTAAGATTGCGAAGTGATTCAAGATACTCGGTTCTCGTTGTAATTCCCATAGTTAAACTCCTTTTTTATAAGTATTACCTGAATTAAAAATTATAGAAAGTATATCGGCATTCAAACCATACCGGCTAACAGGATACCTTTTTTCCCTGATACTCTTTGATTGTATCTATAAGCACCGGGATAAACTCCCGGCAGTCGTCAATAATGCCGTAATCCACCTGTTCAAATACCGATGCTCGGGGATCGTTGTTTATAGCAACCATGATTTCGGCACCAACGCTGCCGACCATATGCTGCTGTTCACCGGACAGTCCCACTCCGATGTAAAGTTCGGGGGCTATCATTTTTCCGCTTTGGCCTATCATTGTATCCAGTTCGGCCCAGCCTTCATCCACGGCAGGTCGGGTGCAGCCCAGAGCGGCATTAAGCGTTTTTGCCAAATCGGAGATCTCATTCCATCCTTCACGGTCACCTGCACCTGCCCCGCCGGCAACAACAATGGATGCGGATTCCAGTTGTACGCCTTCGGGTTCCTGCTGAACTACTTCAAGTGTTTTAATCCGGCCTGGAAGGTTGTCAGGCACATCGAGGGGTATGATTTCACCGGTTCTGCTGTTATCCATCGCCGGTTCCGGAAAAACCCCTTTGGCAATGGTTGCCATTTGAGGCCGCTTTTCCGGACAGATAATCGATATAAGCCCTCCATAAGCCGGGATTTTCTGTTCCAGGATATTGTTGTCGTTTATCAGCAGATCGATGCAGTGGGCCGTCAGTCCGGTCTCCAGCCTGGCTGCTATCAGAGGGGCCAGCTCTTTTCCCATGGGCGTTGAACCCATAAGCATAATATCCGGCTGCTTTTTTCGAGCAAGGGTAACGATGATTTCAGTATAGGCTTCCGGCTGATAAAAGGTCAGTTCCGGATTGTTGCCCAGGTAAATAATGCCGGCACCGGCTGCAAACAACTGCCCGGCCTGGTGCTCGATCTTATTTCCCAGAAGAATCACTTCAATGTCACTGCCAAGCTGCTTGGCAAGTTTCCGGGCCTGGCCGATAAGCTGGAGCGATACATCGAGAATCCGACAGTCAATCTGTTCAGCGATGACCCATACGGGCCCACGTGCATTTTTCATTGTTATTCTTTTCGGTTTTTATTTTTCACGATACCACACCTGCACCAACAAGCTTCTGCAACAGCATCTGTGCTTTTTCTTCTCTGGTGCCGGTAATTATGGTCGCTTCTCTTTTGCTTTCCATAGCCTCCATATCGGCAACTATGGTCGGTGATCCCTTTAACCCCAGTGATTCTTCACCAACCCCCAGATCGAGGGCCGTCCACTGGATAATCTCTTTTTTCCGGGCTTTGATAATGCCTGAAAAACTAAGGGTTTTGGGTGTGTTCAGGTCTATGGTGACCGTAAAGACCGCCGGCAGTTTTACCTGCATGAGTCGATATCCATTTTCCACTTTTGCTTTTACTTTCCACAATGAACCGTCAAATTCGACGATTTTGTTGACCATGGTAACAACCGGCACATTTAAAAATGTTGCCATTTCAGGGCCAACCCACTCGGTGGCGCCGTCGCTGCTTGACATACCGCAAAAAACTACATCAAAGGCACCTGTTTTTTCAATCCCCCTGGCAAGTGTGTATGCGGTGGCAAAAGCATCAGCGCCGCCAAAGGCCCGATCCGAAAGCAGAATGCCCCGATCGGCCCCCAAAGCAAGGCATTCTTTTACAATATCGCCTGCAGCCGGAGGCCCCATACTGATAACGGTAACATGGGCATCCATATTTCTTTTTAACCCGAGGGCGGCTTCCATGGCATTTTTATCAAGCGGGTTAAGTACCAGCGGAACATCGCTTCTCATAAGGTTTCCGGTAGCGGGATCTATTCTGATCTTGCCGGCCTCTTTGGGTTCAGGAACCGCTTTGACACATACGACGATATTGAGCATTGTAAAACCTTATCGTAGTAAATAGATTAACGGAGCAGCGGAAAATACTGCCCCGGCTCTTAAACGGTTTATGAAATAGCCCAGCGAGCAACAATAACCTTCATAATATCGGAGGTGCCCGCCGAAGGCCCGAGAACAAAGGAATCCCGCAAATAACGGGTAACTGCAAATTCTTCCATGCAGCCGTAACCGCCGTGAATGTCGGCAGACATCTTGGCGGCTCTCTGTGCCGCTTCAGTCGTGTAGTATTTGGCCACGGCAAACTCATTGGAAGACCGCTGCCCCTTGTCCTGGGTCGATGCGGCCCGGTATCCGAGCAGGCGGCCTGCTTCAAGGTCTATTTTCATTTCAGCGATCTTGTTCTGGATGGTCTGCAGTTTAATGATCGGCTTTCCGTAAAGAATACGCTCGTTTGCGAATTTTATGGCTTCTTCCAGACAGGCTGTATGCAGCCCAAGAGAACATCCGACCATACCGCCCCGGCCTACATCACCGATGGCGCTCATGGCAACCCGCAGCCCCTTTCCTTCAACGCCGATAATATTTTCCCTGGGAACTCGGCAGTTTTCAAAGCTCAATTCACCGGTGTTGCAGCCGCGCATACCCACTTTGTGTTCTACGTGGGTGGGTTTGAAGCCCTGCATCCCTTTTTCAACTATAAAAGTTGTGAACGCTTTGGGATTTTCAGCGTCCTTAGCGAAAACCGTAATGGTATCGGCAATATGGGAATTGGTAATGAAGCATTTGCGGCCATTGATGATATACTCGTCGCCGTCCTTTTTATAAATAGTACGACCGGCGGCAGGATCTGATCCGCCGGTTGGTTCGGTAACAGCGCAGGTTGCCAGGCGGTCTCCTTTTGCCAGGCCGGGCAGATATTTTTTTTTCTGTTCCTCGTTACCAAATTGTACGATCGGTTCGATACCAAGGGCAAAAACCTGGAGCATCATCGCTGTTGCAACCGAAACTCTGGCAATCTCTTCAAGTGCGATCAGCCTGGCCGTGTATCCCAGCCCCAGACCGTCATACGCCTCAGGAATAGTAAGGGCCATCATTTCGGCCTCACCCAGGGCTTTAACTACCTCCATATTGACTTCGCCGGTCTTCTCCATCTCGGCAATCCTTGGGGCTAACTGGTTTTCTGCAAAATCGCGGGCAGCTTTTCTGAACATTTCCTGTTCTTCGGTGAATGTAAAGTCAATCATGCATATCCCCCTTCTATTCTATTCTATTTGTTTTGTTATGGCATGCGGCTTTGGATGCCGGGTTCGTTCAAAAGGTAACGCCGCAGACCACTCTTTATGTGTAAAAATTCCGAATTCGGATCATCCTCCCGGGTGTTGAACAATCCCGACAAAAGCAAACGGTCGGGTCAGTGTGTGTTACTGGTAGAAAATTTTAAGATTTAAGGTTTTCAATAAATTCAATGAGCGCGCCCATTGAGGTTTGCAGATTCTCTGATGATTTATCCATAA
>Ga0207996_1000562_pt1 | contig 31770 bp, 35 predicted proteins | sample AntAceMetag02UKG_FD_184773 | JGI IMG/M metagenome (GOLD analysis project Ga0207996, IMG submission 184773) | Saline lake microbial communities from Ace Lake, Antarctica - Antarctic Ace Lake Metagenome 02UKG (SPAdes) (version 2) | ecosystem: Environmental > Aquatic > Non-marine Saline and...
CTGCATTAACTTCAAACGTTCATATTTTCTCTCAATAAGCTGTTTTGCCGCGCCTTTGGTAAGATAAAACCGCGCTGCTGGTAATTTTTGCAATACTGTTGCGGGATAAAAAATGGATGGTTTCTCTTCTATTGCGTTTCTGATTGTTTTTGCTTTACTCTCACCAGCAGCAATAATGATAGCTGTCGCAGAATTATTTTTTATAATCGTTTTAAGCCCTATAGTAACGACTGCCTTATTTCTGGCAGTTTCAATTCCTCCAAGGTCGGTAGCTGCTACAGCAGCTGTTTCATAATTTATGGGAGCAAGACGTGTTGTGCTAAAATGATCTGAGCTTTTTATATTAAACCCTATATGCCCGTCAGGTCCTATCCCACCAAGAAAGAATCCAATTCCTCCTAAGTGTTCAATCTTTTCCTCATATTCCATGGCAAATTGAGCTATGTCACATAACGCTTTATGTTGCAATTCTTCTCGTTCATTTGAAGCTTTACGATATTGCAGCGAAAGATCGACTTTATTTTCAGGAAATACCCAACCAAGATTTTTTTTAAATGGAGCTCCTATTTCCCATGTATCCATAAGAAGCGCTTTTTTTGGATCAAGCCCAAACCCATTAAAATAAAACTTCTTTATGTAATGTGCAAAGCTGTTTTCATGTTCAGGATTCATTGGATAAAATTCGTCAATTTGAACAAAGATAAAAGAAGATAGGTCGGGTTTATCTTTTACAATCAGGCCCCATTCACTAAGTTCTTTTTTGACGTCTTGTTTGTCCCAATTCTGAAAGAAGTATGTTACCCACTTGATAAAATATTCAGGAGTTTTTCCCGTTGGAAGGGAGACTACGCCACCTGGATTTAACAAGAGCCATTCAATAAACCGAATAGCGGTCAATTTACCAAGTGCTGGGAAATTTTCAACCTCAACAATTTTTGTTTTTTCAGTAGGAAGATATTGAATTCTCTTTCCTGATTTTTCAACCGCAATTTTCTCAACAATAGAATTAATGTTGTATTTTATCATTGTCTTATCCCTGCATTTCTATGATTTTTATTGTATCAAACTATTGGCAAATGGGCAATTTTTTGTTATAAAGTATGCTGAATTTTTGGAATATGTTAATAGATAAAAAGGAGAAAGACAATGGCAAGCACAGAAGAAAGAGTAAAACAGGTTATTGCAAAGCAGTTGAATGTTGATATCAGCGATGTAAAGAATGAAGCGCGCTTTATTGAGGATCTAGGTGCAGAATCCATGCAGTCACTTGAGTTAATTGCAGCGTTTGAAGAGGAATTTGACATGTCCTTGGATGAGGATGAAGCAGGAAAGGTTAAGACTGTTGGTGAAGCAGTAAAGTTTTTTGAAGATTTGTTATAAGGGAGACTACGTCACCTGGATTTAACAAGATCCATTCAATAAAGTGAATCGCCGTCGATTTACCAAGTGCGGGAAAATTTTCAATAAAAAGAAATTTCAAAAAATCAGCTTCGAACATCTTCTGTTGACTAAAAAGTAAGAAATTTGGAAAGCGTGATGAATATATTTTGGATTACATTTGAGAGTACGTTCGTTGCTATAGTGCGTATTGCGCTGGTATGTATTGGCGCCGGGCTACTGATGCGCAAAAACATTATTACCCGTAGTCATGTTGAAAGCCTTTCTACGGTTATGATACGCGTATTATTACCGTGTTTGATATTTTCTAAAATCATCCGCGCTTTTAATCCAAAGACATTTCCTATATGGTGGATACTTCCGCTGATTGCATGCGGGATGGTACTGACAGGGCTTTTGGCAGCTTGGTTAGCATTTAGACATGAAATGCCTTCTAAACGCAATATGCTGCCGCTGGCTAGCATCCAGAATGCAGGGTATCTGGTACTACCGCTAGGCAGTGTCCTGTATGCTGAAACGTTTGATACATTTGCCCTATACTGCTTTTTGTATAATTTGGGAATTACCCCATTTCTGTGGGGTATAGGAAAGTATTTTGTAACAGGGGATACTCAAGATAACTTTACCTGGAAAAAATTAATCACTCCTCCACTTATTGCTAATCTGCTGGCTTTGACTATGGTGTTTACTCATACACGGTCAATTATTCCTGAAACTGTACTCGGATCCGTAACTCTGTTGGGTAGCGCGGCGGTCCCGGTAGCTACATTTATTTTGGGAGCTACTCTGGGAAGCATCAGCCTGAGTAAACTGCCACCTATTACAGATACCTTGAAAGTTATTTTAATAAAGCTTTTTTTGATCCCATTAATAACTATTTGGGTTCTTCATCTAAGTGGTTGTAAGTCCTCATACCCACTTCTAACAGGTTTTCTTATGCTTGAAGCTGCTACACCGGCAGCAACTGGTTTTATCATCCAGATTCGCAGTTACGGAGGAGATGAACAGAAAGTAGGCAGTATTATGCTTGCTAGTTATTTGATATGCATGGTAACAATTCCGTTTTGGATGGCTCTATGGAATATAATAGGATAAGTAAGTATGTAGTGAAGCAAAGCCCAGTCAGCACATATATTTGACATAAACAGTCCACTATGTTAACCTGCCATTAAACAATAAACCTTTAAACTAGTTCTGAGAAGCTAGTAAGGAAAAGAAATATGATAAAAGAAGAGGCCTTCCTAAATTGTTTAGGGAGGTTTTTTATTTATGTAAATAAGTTTTTATGGTTGGAGGAATGGATATGAGTTTGAAAGAAAAAGGTCCTGTTATGGACAAAGAAGGTGTAGAGAGGACAATCAGCCGTATAGCTCATGAAATAGTTGAGAAAAATAGGGGAACCGATGATCTGGCAATTATTGGTATAAGAACCAGAGGGGTCTTTCTCGCAGAGAGAATAGCAAAGAAGATAAAGCAAATAGAAAAGGCTGTTCTTCCTATTGGTACACTTGACATAACTCTTTATCGGGATGATTTAAGCACTATTGCTTCTCAGCCAGTGGTTCATAAGACAGAGATTCCTTTTGATATAACGGATAAAGTAGTTGTTTTAGTAGATGATGTTCTTTATACGGGGAGAACTATACGAGCAGCATTAGATGAACTTATTGATTTTGGCAGACCAAAGGCAATCCAGCTAGCAGTTTTAGTAGACAGAGGACATAGAGAACTACCTATCCGAGCTGACTATGCAGGAAAGAATGTTCCTACATCTCAGAAAGAAATCGTTGAGGTTAGATTAGAAGAATACGATAAAAAGACAGAGGTTATAATTATTGGGAAACATGCAAAATGAAAAAAGAGATAAACATGAAATGGAATAGAAAAGATCTTCTGGGACTGGAGGACTTAACAAGGGAAGAAATTAAGATGATTCTGGATACAACAGAATCATTCAAGGAAATATCAACGAGAGAGGTAAAGAAAGTGCCTGCATTAAGGGGAAAGACAATTGCGAACCTGTTCTTTGAATCTAGCACAAGAACAAGGATTTCTTTTGAGCTTGCAGAGAAGCGCCTAAGCGCAGATGTAGTAAACTTTTCTGCTTCAACAAGCAGTCTCTCAAAGGGTGAGACATTGATTGACACAGCAAGAAATATTGAAGCTATGAAAATAGATTGCGTTGTGATACGTCACAGCTCTTCTGGTGCGTCCTATATGCTATCAAAAAAGCTAAATGCCGCTGTTATAAATGCTGGAGACGGAACTCATGAGCATCCAACGCAGGCGCTTCTGGACATGTTTACAATAAGAGAGAAAAAAGGCAGATTAGAGGGACTTAAGGTAACGATTGTTGGAGATATCAGACACAGCCGTGTTGCAAGAAGCAATATCTGGGGCATGAGAAAAATGGGAATGGATGTTAGAATATGTGGTCCGAAGACGTTATTGCCGGTTAATATTGAAAAAACAGGCGTAAAGGTTTTTTACGACATAGAACATGCCATAAAGCATGTAGATGTTATTATGGCGCTAAGGATTCAGAAAGAAAGACAAGGGCAAAGCTATTTCCCATCAATCAGGGAATATTCCAAACTTTATGGAATTACAGGTGAGAGGCTTAAGTATGCAAAAGAGGATGTTTTAATAATGCATCCAGGCCCTATAAACAGAGGTGTTGAAATTATGCCTGAAGTGGCTGATGGGCCATATTCAGTTATTCTCGAGCAGGTAACTAATGGACTTGCAGTTCGTATGGCTGTTCTCTATCTTGTCATGGGCAGTAAAACTAAGGAGGTGAGTGCATGAAACTACTCATTAAAAACGGAACTGTTATTGATCCATCTCAACACATAAATGAAAAAACGAACATATTGATAGAAAACAACAAAATATGCAAGTTAGGTAAGAATATCAAGGAGAACGGTTGTGAGATATTCAATGCCAAGGACATGATAGTTTCTCCGGGATTTATTGATATGCATACTCATTTGAGAGAACCTGGCAGGGAAGACGCTGAAACAATAGCTACTGGAACCGCATCTGCCGCAAAAGGCGGGTTTACGTCAGTTTGCTGTATGCCCAATACAGAGCCTGCGATAGATAATCAATCTGTTGTGAAATTTGTTCTAGGAAAAGCCAAAAAAGATGGTAAGGTCAATGTGTTTCCTATAGGCGCAATCACAAAAGAGCGAAAGGGAGTCGAACTTGCAGAAATTGGAGATATGAAGAATGCAGGAATAGTTGCTGTTTCGGATGACGGTAATTGGGTAGAGAATTCTGCCCTCATGAGAAGAGCACTTGAATATAGTGAGATGTTTAATATCCCGGTAATATCGCATTGCGAAGATAAGACGCTCTCAGAGAAAGGAATGATAAACGAAAGTTATATTTCAACTGTCATGGGACTGGAAGGCATTCCCAGGGAAGCAGAGGAAATCGCTGTTTTTAGAGATATAAGTCTGGCAAAGATGCTGAATACCAGAATACATATTGCTCATGTTTCAAGCGGAGGAACAGTAGCGCTGATAAAAGAGGCTAAAACCCGCAATATAAAGGTCAGCTGTGAGGTAACACCTAACCATTTCACATTAACAGAACAAACTATTAATGGTTATGATACAAATACGAAGGTCAATCCTCCATTGAGAAGTGACGGTGATATTCAAGCCATAAAAAACGGGCTTGCTGATGGAACAATAGATGTTATAGCAACAGACCATGCTCCTCACACAATAACAGAGAAGGAATATGAGTATGATAACGCTCCGTTCGGGATTATTGGTTTTGAGACAGCTATAGGGCTTGCCCTTACAGAACTTGTTCACAGCAAAGTTTTATCTTTATCTCAGCTTATTGAAAAGCTCTCCTGTAATCCTGCAAAAATTCTTGGGTTTGAAACAAAAGGGACATTAAAAATTGGCTCAGATGCAGACATAACAATAATAGATGAGAGCAAGGAATGGGTTGTAGATATAAACAGGTTTCTCTCAAAAAGCAAAAACTCACCGTATCACAACAGAAAATTAAAAGGCAAAGTAATGGTAACAATTGTTAACGGAAAGATTGTGTTTCATGATTCAGTGGAAGAGAGCAAATGATAGATTCTCAGATCACAGCACACAAAACAAAACGTTATAGACGCGAAATATTCGTGTTCAGAAGATGGAATTTTGCCTTCAATATTGCCGAACATTCCTTTGATGTATTTGGCAGAACATTTGTTTCAGTAGTAACGGTATTACCGGTTTTCTTAAGCTTTCTCACAGATTCAAAAACAATAATAGGTTTACTGCCTGCTATCTGGACTTTCTGTTGGCTTTTCCCGCAGATATTATCAGCATATTTTACGGAACCGATTAAACAGAAAAAAAGAATAATTGTGTTTCTTAAAATAATCTATGCTTTCCCATGGCTGATACTCGCTATTTATTTTCTCGTTTTTTTTAAAACATCTTCCCAACTAGCTCTCGTTGTTTTCTTTATTGGTTTTGCCGTTTATGCTCTTTTTGGAGGATTGGCTACACCAACATGGCTTGCTTTTGTTGGAAAATTAATCTCAAGGAATAGAAGAGGTGTTTTTTATGGATATTGGTATATAATAGGGACAGGACTTGCCGTATTTGGAGCTTTTGGCATAAAATATATCCTTGCAACATACCCATTCCCTGTTAATTTTGCCATATGCTTTTTATTGGCATTTTCATTTCTCTGCCTTGCAAACACTTTTCTTGCTATAACAAGAGAGCCTCATACTCCGAAAATTGCTGATAAAACATCTCCTAAGGAATATTTTTCCAATGCTAAATCAATCCTGAAAAATACATCTTTTTTAAGATTTGTTCTTTGTATGATAATGTCAGCTTTTGGGCCAGCAATGGCAAATGTATTTTATATTATATATGTAAGGGAAAGGTTTAACGCCCCTATTGGAGATGTTGGAATATTTACAGCAGTTCTTCTTATATCACAGATCGTAGCTGCTGCTGTTGGAGGCAAATTAACGGATAAACTAGGAGCAAAAAGAGTATTTACCGCTACCAGATTAATTGCTGCTTTTTGCAGTATATGGGCTTTGATGACTAATAACATTGCAGGTGCGTATATTATCTTTATCATTATGGGCATCTGTATAGGGCTCACAACAGTTTCTTATCACAATCTTATTCTTGAACTGGCACCTTCTGATAAAAGGGCAACATATATAGGGTTGGTAAATACCATACGAGCTCCTTTTACTGCTATTAGCCCAATCATCGGAGGAATTATAATAGACTGCGTTTCTTACAAATTGTTATTCATTCTTGCCACTGTTAGTTCATTAATCGCTATGATTATAATTGGTTTGCCTATAAAGAAGAATCCACGAGTGGCATGAGAACAAAAATTTTCATCTTATTGTTTCTGCAAATTACTGCGCTTGCTTATTGTGAAGTTAATTTGATTCCAAATGGTGATTTTGAGAACGGACGGCTTACGCCAGACCACTGGGGATCTAACGCGAAGAAAGATCCTACAATCCAGGTATATGAGAGTGCGAAAGGCAGGGTAGTAGAAGGCAAAAATCTTCTGTGGAATAAGACTGAATCGCCTACTGGTAGATGCGTAGAATTCAGGCTTGACGAGCCGGCAAAGCAATGGACATCAATTGCCGCAACAAGCGGAATGGAATACGAAAGCGAATATATTCCTTGCGCATATAAGCAAAAATATAAAATCAGTTTAGACATTAAAAGCGTAGGTATCAATGGAAAGAAAAATGGTCCCAAGGTTAAAGTGTTTGTTAAAGCATACAGATATGATAAGAAAAAGAGAAAATCCTTTGAGGTGTATCGTGCCCCTATGCATTGTTACCCTGAAAAACCCGGGGATTGGAGTACATGCTCAAGAACATTCAAAATTAAAGTATCAACTGCTCAGAAAATGAAGGTAGTTGTGTATGCATACTGGCCAAAAGGTGTTGTGTGCTTTGATAATGTAAGATTGATAGAGATTAACGAATGAAAATATTTAATGTCAAAAAAGAAATAATAGAGAACAAAAAAGTCTCCTCTGATTGTTATAAAATGACATTCGCCTCAAAAGAAATAGCTGAGCAGGCAAAACCGGGGCAATTTCTGCACATAAGATGTTCTGATGGCTATGACCCTTTATTAAGACGGCCTATCAGTATTCACTCTATAAAAAATAATGTCATTGCAGTTCTTTATAGAGTCGTAGGGAAGGGAACATATCTACTATCTGAAAAAGTTTCAGGAGAATTTCTGGATGTTATAGGTCCATTAGGCAATGGTTTTGATTACCAGTTGCCAGTTACCAGTCACCAGTCACCAGTTCTTGTTGGGGGAGGTATAGGGGTTGCACCATTATATTTTCTTGCTCAGAGACTAATTAAGAAATGTTTGAATATAACAGTTTTAGTTGGCGCGGATACTAAATGCAACATTCTTTGCATAGATGAATTTAAAAAATTGGATTGCAGAGTTAAAATATCTACAGATGACGGAAGCGCCGGAACAAGCGGAACAGTCGTTGACTTATTAAAAAAGGAACTTATTTTAATAAACTCAAGACTTAAAACTCAAAGCTCAAAACTAAAGATTTTTGCCTGTGGGCCTGTTCCTATGCTGAAACATGTTGCTCAACTTGTTTGCAAGTATAATGTTCCCTGCCAGGTCTCATTAGAAAGGCAAATGGCGTGTGGTATTGGAGCATGTATGGGATGCACAATTAAAATCCGAAATCCGAAATCCCCCGAAGGACAAGCCTACGGGGCAGGCGAAATCCGAAAAGATAAATTGTTTGATTATAAGCGGGTTTGTAAAGACGGCCCTGTCTTTGATATAAAAGAAATTGTTTGGGAGGAGATGTGAGTAAATTAAGTCTTGGTGTGGATATTGCAGGAATAAAAATGAAAAGTCCAATAATGACAGCTTCCGGAACATTTGGGTATGGGCTGGAATATGCGGAACTTATAAATTTAAATTTTTTTGGAGCAATTGTTACAAAGACTATAACACTGGAACCGAGAATTGGTAATCCTCAACCTAGAATTGTGGAGGTAGCTGGTGGTATGCTGAATTCAATAGGACTTCAGAATCCGGGAGCTAAGGTTTTTATTGAAGAAAAACTACCGAAGCTAAAAAGATACAGAGTGCCAGTTATAGCAAATATTTCAGGCAGCAAGGAGACAGAGTTTGTAAAACTTGTTGCCCTATTGAGCAATATTGGATTGTCAGGATTGGAAATAAATATTTCCTGTCCTAATGTAGAACGCGCAGGACTGTTTGCTCAAGATGCAAACTTAACTTATAAACTTGTTAAAAAAGTAAGAGAGGTTACAGGTTTGCCATTGATTGTTAAACTTACTCCTAATATTACAGATATTACACTAATTGCCAGAGCAGCAGAAGACGCAGGCGCAGATGCAATATCCTTAATCAATACTCTGATAGGCATGAGTATTGATATTCAGACAAAAAAGCCTAAGCTGGCAAATGTCATTGGCGGGCTGTCAGGACCTGCAGTTAAACCGATAGCGCTAAGAATGGTTTATGAAGCGTCTAAAAAAGCCCGTATCCCGATAATTGGGATGGGAGGAATAATGACTTCAGACGATGCTATTGAATTTTTACTTGCTGGGGCAAGCGCAGTTGCTATTGGTACAGCAAACTTTGTTAATCCCAATACCTGTTGTGAGATTATAGAGGGTATTAAGACCTATATGAAAGCTAACAGTTTCAATAAAATATCCGATATTACAGGGAAACTTAAATGAGCAGTCTTTCTTTAAAGTCTTATGCGAAAGTTAATTTATTTTTAGAGGTATTAGGAAAGAGAAGCGATGGTTACCATGAAATTGAAAGCCTGATTCAAAAAATAAGTTTATGCGACAATATCCTACTGGAAGATAGGCTGAGAGATATAACCATTCTCTGCCCAAATAGAGAAATCAACATTCCATCTAACCATAACAATCTGGCATACAAAGCAGCAAAACTACTTATAGAAAGATTCAATATTAAAAAAGGGATTTCTATTACAATTGACAAAAAGATACCTGTTGGATCTGGTTTGGGTGGCGGTAGTAGCAATGCAGCTTCAGTTCTCAAAGGCTTAAATCAACTCTGGAATATTGGGTTAAGAAATGCTGAGTTGCAGGAATTAGGAGCAGAAATAGGTTCTGATGTTCCATTCTTCATTAATGGTAAAACTGCACTGGTAAAAGGACGAGGAGTAAAAATACACACTTGCTTTATTATACCTAAGATATGGCTTATTCTAGCTATTCCGAATGTAAGTGTTTCAACAAAATGGGCATATGGAAGACTGGATGGGGAGTTGACAAAAAATATAAATAGTGCTAAATTGCCAGGAGTTAAGAAGTTACAGGTTAAGGATATAGTGAAGAATTTGTTTAACAGATTGGAGGGGGTGGTGTTTGAGGAATATCCGCTCTTTAAGGTCATTAAGGAGAAAATGATAGCTTGTGGAGCGAGCGGCGCTTTGATGAGTGGAACAGGGTCTACAGTTTTTGGTATAGCCTCAAGCAAAGATAATGCTTATAGAATAGCCAAAAACTTCTTTAATGATCCAAGATTAGAACTAGTTTGTCATGTGACAAGTAGTTGCTAAAACGGTAAACAGCAAAGTATAGGAGCAGATTTTAATGGAAATCACAGAAGTAAAAGTCAGACTAAGGGATAGAGAGGACAGTAAACTAAAAGCATATGTAACTATTATTTTTGAGGATTCTTTTGTTGTGAGAGATTTGAAAGTTATTGATGGAAGAAAAGGATTGTTTGTAGCAATGCCTTCTCAGCAGGTAAGAAAAACATGCCCCAACTGTCATCATCGAAATGCCATCAGAAGCAGATTTTGTAATCAGTGCGGGAAGGCTCTTGAATTCCAGAATATTGCAAAACGAGAAGGAGGGGATAAAATAGATGAGCATAGAGATATAGCTCATCCTATAACCGTAGAAGCTAGAAACTATCTACAAGAAAAAGTATTAGAAGCTTATGAGGTAGAAAAAGCAGGAGTACCTCAGGAGGTTAAACCTGAGATTGAACCTGAAGTTGAACAGCCTATAAGTACTGAGCCTGGTGTGGAGCAATCACCAGAAAACGTTGAACAGCAATCTGAAGATACTCCTGAGCAAGCACCAGAGATTGAGCCTAATACTGATCAAATAGAAAAATCTGAATAGATAAGTCAGGAATAGTAATTTAATTGCCCGGTGGTGTAATGGTAACACATCAGTTTTTGGTACTGAGATTCGAGGTTCGAGCCCTTGCCGGGCAACACACAATATATCGCGGGGTGGAGCAGTCTGGTAGCTCGTTGGGCTCATAACCCAAAGGTCATAGGTTCAAATCCTATCCCCGCTACCAATCTAACAGCTAGAAGAGTTTTTCTTCTAGCTGTTTTCTTTTAGAGTAACTACAGAGTAACTTGAGAGCCATCTTTCCCCTAAAAATAATAAAAACTTATTATTATATAGCTACCAACTTAATAATGGGCATAGCTATGCAAACCGGAAAAGTCAAGCTCATTTTTTGAGTGTATTTATTGACGTTTTATACAATTATCTGCTATCCTTATCAAAATGAGAGTAACGGTTTAATAATATATGTTATATGAGAAAAATATAGAAAATGAATCGAAAAAAATATTATGAATTAAAAGAAGCTAGATCAGGTGTTCCTCTTCACACAGCTCGTAGATATTTAGAAAATTCCTTAACAAATTCTATTTTTTTGTGTAAATCAAGCATTGTCACTATTGTAATGAACAACTGCTTCCTGTCTTCCTCAAAAGATAAATCCTATGAAAGATTTAATTCAACATTCAAAACGGCCGATAATCTTATATTTGCGGCAAATATAAAAAATAAATCAATAATAGAACAATTGCTAAAGATAATAAATAACGAAATTGGAGATTTTGCATCAAATTATCAAATAAACTATTTAAAAGCACAAGATATAAAGTCTAAACATATTTCAGAAAGAGAAAAATTTGAAACCATTTTAAATTCATATGCAGATGGATATGAAGGCATTTATAAGTGTATTGCTTCCCTTCCTGCTATAAGTAAGTTAATCATAAATAATATAAGCTTGCCTAACGACCTAGTCGCTTTTGTACACTCTGACCCTAAGGATAAAATCGCTATCTTTGAAAATGATACTGGTACAAGTTCTCCTGAAGTGCTGCAACTTTTTACTGGATGTTATAAAAATCTAAGAAACGGAATCAACCACAATAGATGGAAGATGCTAGGTCCTAATCGCATCAAGATATGGGATGCAAATAGAAAAGGCCAAGAAACTTGGCATAAAGAATACACTCTCGAAACAATATTGGAACAATTAACATATTTAGAAAAAACTATTGAAGCTTTGCTTTTAGCTTTTTGGGTTTGTCAAAACAATAATGCATACAATACAACAGATGTTTTTTGTATGCCAGAGGGCTACTATGACGATAGCGCTTTGCAAGAATCAATTAATGATATTGCATTTGACATGGGCTTATTTCTTGAAGAATGTAGGATTGATAAACAAAACAATTCGGTTTATTTAAAAGTTTATCTCCCCGATAATTTAGATATATCACAAGAAACAAAAATAATAGAGGGATCTACTCCTCCAAGATTCTTTAAAGTAAAAGTGGAAGTCATAGAAAAATCTGCATATGTAGAAGTTCTAAATTTTATTGGCACTATTTGTAGAGGATTATTTAACTATTCTACCGTATTTATATGTATACATGATGAGAAAAAAGGACATATTCTTGACACAACATTGTCTCTTGAAGAATTAAAAAAAATTAGCAAGGAGAAAAATCAAGAAGTTGAAAGTAAATTCGAAGTATTAAAAAAATATACCTATAAATTAACCGTTGAAAGTAACCATATGAGAACTTTTTAAATGCGATAGTATAAAGACATATAACAATTCACTACAGTGGATTTTGGCTACGCCAAAACCACTGAGTTCAAGTGTCATACTTCCACCCATTCCCGCTATTATAGCCCCCATATTCCCCTGTAGAGGCAAGACAAAGACGACTGGTTTACATATGGGGCGAAGTGAAAAAACACTGTCTGCTAAAAATACTTGGCAAGATGTCTTTTTATTTATATAATATCTAACTTACAGGAGACAAATAGTGGAAAACTACAGTGAAAAAGTGATGGAGCATTTCAGAAACCCGCGAAATGTAGGTGAAATAAAAAATCCGGACGGTATTGGACATGTAGGGAATCCTGTTTGTGGGGATATTATGGAGATGTATATTAAGGTAGAAAATAATATTATTGTAGATGCTAAATTTAAGACTTTTGGATGTGGTGCAGCCATAGCTACAAGTAGTATGGTTACCGAATTAGTTAAAGGAAAGACTGTAGATGAGGCGCTTAAGATATCAAATCGAGCAGTAGTAGAAGCTTTAGGTGGACTTCCACATATAAAGATGCATTGCTCAGTCCTAGCAGAAGAGGCACTCAAATCAGCGATTAACGACTATCAGAAAAAATCTAAGACTAGTTAAGATTCAAATGAGATGTATCATTAACTAATGATATTATCTGTGTATTGTCTATATTCTCAATGATATTTAATGCAGCATTGTCCTGCCTTATCTTCCAGAACACAGTCTCTAACGCATTTGGAGAAAGCATTCTGCTCAATATCACTCTTATTGGTCCTCCATGAGTTACAATAGCAACATTGTTCTCTCTTGCACTGTTTAGTATTTCACTAAATGCCGTCTCAATTCTTTTTTTTAGTTCTAATACCGATTCTCCGTGAGGTGTTGTGAAATCCATTATATTATTCTGCCACTTAGAAAATTCATGTGGATAACTCTTCTGAATTTCTTGAAAACTCAGTCCCTCCCAATCTCCAAAGTTAATTTCCCTTAGGTCTTCTTTCGGTTCAACACTTATTCTGTGGGGCTTTGCTATTATTTCTGCAGTTTTGAATGCCCTTTTTAAATTGCTACTGTAAATTCTGAAAAGGTTCTCCTTCTCTAATCTTTTACTTATTAGCCCAGCCTGGATTATACCCTCTTCATTTAACTCTATATCAGTAATACCAAAATACTTTCGTGCGCTATTTCCATCGGTCTGGCCGTGTCTAACAATGAATATTTTTCCCACTTATTGACTCCTTGTATTCTTTTAATCTTTCAACATATTTATAAGGTATTTTAACACTTCCCATTAGAACCCGATCTTTAGCCTCCCCGTGACAGTCAGAGCCTCCTGTAACCAAAAGCTCGTAGTCTTTTGCCAGTTTTTTATAACGCTCAGCAGTTTCCTTAGACTGATGATTATAAAATGCCTCTATACCACATAATCCTTTTTTTATGAGGTCTATTATAATATCGTCCCTGTGCAGTATCATTGGATGTGCAATTATAGAGATACCTCCCATACGATGTATTAATGAAATAGTTTCATCTGAGCTCAATTTATATCTTGAAACATAACATGCTTTTTTATCTCCTATATGCTTGTTAAAAGCTTCTGCAATAGATATTACGTATCCCTTCTTTTTCATAACTTGCGCAAGGTGAAGTCTTCCTATTATCCCGCCTTTTGCCAGTTCTAAGACCTCCTCAAATTTTATATTTATTCCAAATTGAGCTAATTTGGATATCATTTTCTTCATTCGGCTAACTCTTTGTACGGACAGGTCTTTGAGTGTGTCTTGTAAAGTTTTATTTTCCCAATCTATAAATAGTCCCAGAATATGCACTTCTATGCCTCTCTCATCCGTAGCTAGTTCTACTCCGGGGATAACTTCAACATTCATATCCCTGCCAGCCTGGATTGCTTCAGGAATGGCTTGAACAGTATCATGATCTGTTATTGCTATTGCATGTATACCTTTTTTGGCTGCTTCCTGTACCACCCTTCTCGGCGAAAAGGTTCCATCTGAAGCAATAGTATGAATATGCAAATCAGCGCATTTGTTAAGAATTGTATAATCCATTCAACAGGTCTTTGACTATTTTGTAATTGTTTTCTGCCTTCTCAGGAGAGTAGTTTTCACGAGAATATTCAATCCCAACTATCAATTTTATACTAGGATCAAAAAGTTCTTTGAGTATAGGAAGAGCTTGCTCTATATTGGTTCCTGTCCGTACTTTTGTTATTATATTGCTTCCTTTCATTGCATCACGCACTTCTGCTGCAATATTTGGAGTGGGATCGCTCTCAGTTGTAATTGCACAATCAATCATAAGAATATTACGCATGTGTTTTAGTTTTGCCATTGTATGAGTCCATTTACCGCAGGAATGTATCGCAAGTCCATTAAATGCATCTGCAATCTTTTGATTAAAAGGAAGCGCGATCTTCTCATTTATTTGCGGGGATGAAACTGCAAGATTATCGTCTGATATTGAGATGCCTCTATAAGATGTGCTGCTTGGCATAATCTGACCGGGTTTTGCTAAAAGACCCTCACCAATTCTTTGTATCTGAATCTTAGAGAACTCAATAATTAGATTTGTTATTTTCTCCATAAAATCAAGGACAATTTCTTCATTTATGTAACATGCAGTAAAAAATTCTGCAGTATCAAGCACTAGGGTCGCTGTGTCAAAGGGAGATTGAGTATCTGTTAAAGAGATAGGAAGTTTCCCTAGAGTCCTCTCCTTTAAGTAATCTATACATTCAAGCACCATTGTCATAATAGGACTTTTCTTGTAATCAGGGTATTGAATATCTTTAACTTGTTCTATTTTGTGATATTTGTAATGTGTAGCAGGTGCATCATTATCCCACCATTCATATTCACATCCAAACGCATTTGCGTAAACGCCCGTGCCTATCCATGGCTGAAGATATGGAATTTCATCTGTCCAGTCCAGGAGAAGAAACTCTTCGAAATATTTTATATTGCTATTGTAAATCTGTTCAATTGTATTGCACTGTCCACTGATTTCAGAAGGAACTCTTTGGGCAATAAGGAACTTATTCTTGTGTGTATTAAAAAAGTCCAGTAAATTCTTTTCTCTTTCTTCTTTTCTTTTGTAATATAGATCAATAATTTCCTGTATTTCCATACCTTCTCCTCAGTGGTTTATCATCTTCTCAAGTTTTTTTACGCTTTCTTTACCTGAGATGATCCCTATTTCCAAATGATATTCTCTTTTTTCTCCGGGCTTCATAAACTGAAGTGTATTTGCCTCTCTTTCTTTTGCCCTGCCTCTCACCATGCAGTTTGCAGGCTCTATGCCTACCACGTATGTTCCTTCGCCATTCATTTTCCACTCAACAAATCGTGGAAGCTCTCTCTTGAGATATTTAATGTAGAAACCGAATCCTTCTCCGTTATCGCATGTTTTATTTACAAGCGCTGCTGTTACAAATCCATCCTTATTCTCAGCCATGTCAAGATAATATACTCGTTCCTTAAACCCATGTATAGGTCCGCTGAACTGATTATATTTTTCCTGTTCTGTTTTTGCTTCATCATCTCTTGGAGAGACGTTATTTACTCGAGCGATTAAACTTGAATCTTTATCAACTGCAGGATAACCTCCGTTAATGTGATACAGTATCATATGAGGAACATCTTCAAATCCTAAATTCTCTACCACATCGTGAATAAACAGCCTGTTTTCACCCAGGCTTGCTGTAATTTCTCTCGTTAAACAGATATTTTCGTTAAAAACCTTTGACTGGGTAACCTTCCCTTTTATCTTCATGATATAATCATTATCTTTCCATTTGGTCTGAGTGGAAATATTAGTAGCTGGTATGTTTGATATCCTTCCATGCAGTCCCAGCTTTTCTCCATTATCTATACATGGCATGCCTGTCTGAGTCAGTCCGCATGTGAGGAGCAATCCTCCATAAAAGCTTCTTAACCATTCAAACTCTTCTGGCTCATAATAGGCTGGCGCTACATCACCTGTCTGCGATCTCCAGCACAAGGACTTCCCCTTATACTGGGCAAAAGAAATATCCATGCCCCTGGATGGAAGAACCGTAAAAGAAAAACCTGAACCAGTTCTAATATCAGCGGCTTCAACGCCATTTCCTCTCCCTTCTAAAAGCGTATATCTTTTTATGCCTGCAACTTGCGAAATACTTCCAACTCTTTTTAATAATGTCTTCCTATCTACTTTTTTACCGTATAAAACAGCCATTTTTACCTCACTATGGTTTTATCATTTATCTTTTTTTTAAAAACTTTTTCATATCAGGATCATACAAAAGAGTTATTCCTGATAGTATCCTTCCAAGTATTGGCTTAATATCCGCAATTGAACATATATCATATGACGTGTTCCTGTCAAAGAACTTAAAAAACCCTGGTTTCAATGAGAATCTTTTCTGATTGGACAAAAAATGCAATATATCCCCGAACAACAGCCATCTGCACTGTGTGCCTGTCTTATATTCAAAAACCCCTTCTGTATCTTCCTTACATGCTATCTCGTATAAAAGGTATGGGAAATTAACACCCGATGATATAGCAAGCTGCAATGATCCCCAGAATCTTGGATTAACTTCCATCAATTTAGGAATACCGTCACGCTTGTCAACTCTGAATTCAACCATAGCCACGCCATACCACAAAAGTGATTTCATAAGTTTTAGCGCTAAATCCTCTATATCATATCTTCTTATTCCCTTGCGTAGAGTGCTTGGTCCCCCTTTTACAGGATATTCTCGTAACCTTTCATGACTGAATATCGCACGCAACTGACTTCGCCTGTTAAACAGCAAAGAAACTCCGAATGCTCCTCCGTCAGGGATATACTCTTGAATTAGGGGATAAGGAAACTTGTTATGTATTTGAAGATAATCAGTCATAAGGTTTTCTTTTGAATCAACTTTCCTAATGCCAAAAGAGCCTGAACTGATTTGAGGCTTTATTATTACCGGATATGGCAGGCTATTTGATATCTGCTCAACTTCTTTAATGTTCTCTATAAAATATGTTTTTGGACATGGAATCCCAATAGACTGAGCATGCTTTATAACTCTTGCCTTATTTCTGGCAAGATTAAGCATTTCGTAATTTAGAATAGGTAAATTTGTATATTTCTCTATTTTCTCCTTATACTGAGAGAGAACAAGCATTGTTGCCTCTTCCATTGGGAGGATAGCATCGTAGCGAAATCTGTTTAATTCTGTAATAATTGCTGCTATAAATTTATCAGGGTTCCTTTTAGGAGATGGATAAACAATCCTTCTTGCGCAATATTTTGAGAATAGGGATGTTGCAAATATACTGGTTTCCCCAACAGTTACTGCTATACCTTTCTCTCCAAGCGCTCTGGTTGCAGCAAGTGTCTTTCTCCAATGACCGTCTGTAATTAATACTCTGCTCATAATTGATTTTGCAAAAGAATAGATACGGGAGCGAATTTGCTATTCTATATCCTTAAAACCTGCAGTTATATTGGCTATTTCCGCAAATTTATCTTTGACCCTGTCTGTGCTTTGCCCCATCCTGTATGTATCCTTGTCAAGCCGGGCTTCTGGATTAAGTTCTCCTAATACATTGTTTTGATTAAGATTAGGGTTTTTATGCGCGTAAGGCCACAGCCGAAACGAACCTCCTGAAATTTCATCTATAAGATACACCTCTCCGTCAATAATGCCATATTCCAGCTTGATATCTATTAACTGAACATCAAAATGAGCGAAGGCTTTCTCAAGATATCCAAAAGCCTGTTCATTGATTTTTTTCATCGCAGCATATTCAAAACCATTCTTTGCCTTTATGATATAGTCAATATAGGCATCATCCAGCATTGGATCATGTAACGGATCGTCTTTATAGTGAAACTGGGTAATTACAGGATCGTATCTCTGTCCCTCAGTAGCACTACTCCATTTCAGAATAGAGCCTGCAGCAACTCTTCTTGATACAACTTCAAGGTTAATTTTTCTGTCAAGTTTTCTTGCGAGCACTACTTTCTCTTCAGGGCTTGAGATATAATGAGTTCTAACTCCTTTTCTATTAAGAAGTTCAAATGTATCTCTATTAGTTTTCCAGTCAATCAGAGCCTTGCCCTCAATCACATCATGTTTTACCCCATCACCTGCTGTAATATCATCCTTAAAGACCATATAAACTGTTTTCTCATCTTCAGGATTTCTGTATATTATCTTTGTTTTCCCTTCTGCTGTTCTGTCCATGGATTCAAAATTGATTAACATAATCTTCTCTCCTTACAGTTTGTTACCTCTGTTTTTTATATACCATTTAAATATCTGTTTTGCAATAGGCGCAGCTACTTTTCCTCCTTCTCCACCGTGTTCAACAACAACTACAAGAGCAATTTGCGGATTTTTTGCAGGAGCAAAAGCAACAAACATAGCATGATCTCTGAATTTATACGGGATTTTTTTATATTTTCTAACATGTTTCATTTTTACTACCTGTACTGTGCTTGTTTTGCCTGCAATTTCCAATCCTCTAACCTGTGCAAATTTACCGGTTCCTTTATCGCTTACAACCTCGCAGAGAGCCTTTTTAATCTCTTTTATTATCTTCCTGCTGAACGGCAGCTTGCCTATCTGCTCAGGCTGTGCCTGCAAAAGAATTCTGGGCTCATATATAGTTCCTCCGTTTGCTACTGCGCTAACAAAATTCACTAGCTGAAGCGGAGTTACCAAGAGATAGGACTGTCCTATTGATAAGAGCGCTGTATCTCCTGAATACCATGCCCTATTTTTTCTCCAGCTTTTATCCGGTATAAGCCCGTCTTTTTCTCCGGGAAGCTTTATGCCTGTAAGTTTACCAAATCCGCATTCATCTGCAAAATCTGCAATCCTATTAACCCCCAATAACAGTCCTAGTCTATAAAAATAAACATCACATGAATTTACTAGTGCATTATGCGCATTCAGATATCCATGCCCTCCTCTATTCCAGCAATAGAATATACCTTTCCCAACTTTTAAGTGTCCTTTACACTCCAGTTCTTGAGGGCAAGTTACAACATGATATTTCAAGCCTGCTGCGGCTATCAGTATCTTAAATATTGAACCGGGAGCATATAAAGCAGAAATAGCTCTGTTAAGTAAAGGCGCATCCTTTTTGGCTAGAGCGTCTAAATCTGTTTGCAGAACAGGTGTATTGAAAATATCAGGGTCATAGGAAGGGCTGCTTGCCATTGCGAGTATATCTCCATTTTGAGGATTCATAATAATTATTGCCCCTGTCTTGTTCTTTAATAGTCGGCTTATAAATTTCTGCATATGCTTATCAATTGTAAGAATAACATTGCTGCCTCTTTCCGGTTTTTTCTCCATAAGTACTGCTACTTGTTCTCCTTTGGAATTAACCTCAATCTGTTTTGCCCCATCAGACCCCTTTAAAAAATCATTAGCTGCTTCCTCAACGCCTCCTTCTCCCTTAAATTCATTGTATTGAAATATATGATACTGCTTTTTTTCAATCTCTCCTTTTCTAATTTGTCTAACATGTCCTGTTATATGTGCTGCATTTCCCCCTAATATATATTTTCTCCGAGGCTCTATCTGAATAAATATCCCTGGAAGAAGAGAACTTCTCTCTTCAATTGATACTACTTTCTCCAGACTAATATTTGATGCCAGTTTGACAGGAGAGTACTTCTCATGGTCTGAACTGAAAAGTACTCTCATTATAAGAGTTCGTTCTAAGCCAAGAATCCCGGAGAGTAATTTGACTGTTTCACCTATGTCTTTTATTTCATTTGGGACTGCTAACACATTAAAAGAACCGACATTTTTAACAAGGAGATTTTTATATCTATCGTATATACAACCTCTCGGAGCGTTAAGATGAACTAAACGTATCCTGTTGGATTTCGCTCTGTCCCTGAACTGGTTTCCCCTTATGAGCTGCAGGTACCATAGACGAAATATAATAATCAGAAAACATGCTAATAATATCCAAGCAACGCCTTTTATTCTTTTTTTTATGCCTGCAGTTTCTTTTTTATCATATAGCATGTTTTATAAATTTTATCCCCCAGTATAAAGATGTAATCGAAGAATCTGAAAAGAATAAGGCTGGCTATTACGTTGTATAGAATAATAATCGCTGTATTTTTTACCAAGTATAGGAATGTGTTCATATTTTGATTCAGCAGGATACATGTCGAACATAATACCACTTTGTCTGCAACACTGACTATTGCTATTATTAAAATTTTTACAAATTTTTCATTAACAAATAATCTTCTTGAGAGGAACTGAGTAATCAATGCATCAACTTGTTTACAAATAAGTTGTATTCCAAAAATAGTGCCTGAAAATCCATCTGCAAAGATACCGCCAATTAGTGCGACTGCTAATCCCTTGTACATCTTTTTGTCTAAATTGGCATAAACTATCAGAATCAACAATAAATCCGGCTTTGCGCCAAAAATCTCCAATTTATCAAAAACCGATGTTTGGAAGATGATTGAAAATAAAGCTAGAAAGAACCAGACAAGCAGTCTCATTATTTATTTTTAATTACTGCGACCCTATCCAAATTTCGAATATTTACACAAGGAAGAACATACACAATCTGGAAAATATCATGTAAGTTCTTATCTATCCTGAAGACTTTGCCAATTTCTATTCCTTCAGGATATATTCCTCCTCCTTCGGAAGTATATACTTTGTTCCCTATTTCTATATTTTCTTCTACAGATATATATTTTATAATGCAGTAATCTCCTTTGCCTTGCATAACTCCTCTTAGGGAACTTTTCCCAACAAATACACCTAGCTTGCAATTTGGGTTTAGAATAGTTATAACCCTGGTTGAGTATGCACCCACATCCTGTGTCATTCCTACAATGCCACGTGCTGTCGTAACCGGCATATTGTTCTCAATATTATCCTTTCTCCCTTTGTCGATTATTACTGAATCATACAAACCTGTTATATCTCCTCCAATAATCTCTGCAAAAATAATTTGATAATTATATTTATTTTTAATCTTCAAAAGTTCTCTTAATTTCTTGTTCTCTGCATGTAAAGACCTTAACAATCCTATCTCTATTGATAAGCTCTCAAGCTCTTTTTCTAGGGTAGCCTCTCTAGAGCGCATCTGTCTTACAGAGAAGATAGCTCTCTTTAGATTTACACTAGATTTATATACAGAGCTCGTTAATTTCTGAAATGGATGTAAGAGATTTAAAAATACTGACTTTATGTTATCTTGTGAATAATTATAACTAATGGTGAGTATGATAATGGAGGTGCATAGAATAATAACAGGAACTAGAACACGTTTCATTATGTCCTGTATTCAGAACGTATCAAGGCATCCTTATAAAAATCTAACTCTTCCAATACCTTGCCAGCGCCTCTCACAACAGCAGTCAAAGCATCTTCTGCTATATTGGTAGGAAGCCCCGTTTCTTTAATGAGTAATTTATCCAGTCCCTTAAGAAGTGCTCCTCCTCCTGCTAATATTATACCTCTATCAACCAGATCTGCTGATAATTCTGGTGGGGTTCTGTCAAGAGTTGCTTTGACAGCATCAACAATTACAGCCACAGGCTCACTCAGAGATTCTCTTATCTCCTCAGATGAGACAGATACAGTCTTTGGTAATCCTACAACTAAATCTCTTCCTTTAACCTGCATTTTTTCCTCTTTGTCTGCTGGAAATGCTGAGCCTATTTTTATTTTTATTTCCTCTGCTGTACGTTCACCAATAAGAACATTATATACTTTCTTGATATAGGCTATGATAGCAACATCCATTTCGTCGCCAGCGACACGAATTGTCTGTCCATAAACACTGCCGGTAAGAGATATAACCGCAACTTCTGTAGTTCCACCTCCTATATCTACAATCATGCTTGCAGCTGGATCCTGAACAGGAAGCCCTGCGCCCACAGCTGCTGCCATTGGTTCTTCAATCAGATAGACTTCTTTTGCGCCGGCATGCATAGCTGAATCCTCCACAGCCCTTCTTTCTACAGCGGTTATACCTGATGGGATAGCAACAATTACTCTTGGACTAATAAACAATCTTCTATTATGGATTTTTCTTATAAAATGTCTTAACATTATTTCCACAACCTCGAAATCTGCAATGACTCCGTCCTTCAGAGGTCTTATTGCAGAAATATCCCCAGGTGTCCTTCCAAGCATTTTCTTTGCATCATTACCGACAGCCAGCACTTTGCTTGTATTTCCTCTTATAGCAACAACTGACGGTTCAGAAAGAACAATGCCCTTACCCTTTACATAAATGAGAGTAGTGGATGTTCCAAGGTCTATTCCCATGTCATTTGAAAACAAGTTAAAAACAGACTGAAAAACTTTACTCATTTTTTCCTCCATATTATTTTTAACAATATAAAAATATCATACAAGGCGGTTCAGGTCAATTACTAATTAATGAACATGAGGAGTCTGAGACGGTTTTTTATATGCAGGCAATGTATGGCCTTTTACTTTGCCCTCCAGTTGATTTGGGCAAACAGGATTTTTGCCTATAGGATTAACAATATACGCTTTAGTACCAGATAGACATCTCAATTCTTCAGGAAGATATTCAGGGACTAAATCCTCCATAGCATAATTAGCCCCTTTCTCTCTATTGTTACTAGCCGCCCATTTTTGCTTTGCCCATGCGATTTTTCTCATATTGGCTAAACACGTCTCCCTTCTATAAGCTACTTGTTCTTTAATATAGCGAGGGACTATCATTATCCCCAAAAGGGAAATTACAACTACAATAATAAAAAAATCTACTTTATCTAATTTCCTCATAATCCTTTAATTAAAAATTATGCTTTCACGGGTACATCTCATCCTTAACTGTTTCTCCCCTTTGTTCCATTTCAATATATTTTTTCATCTTCTTTATGTGTCTTCCTGCAACCTCAGATTGTGATGTATTTCTATATCCATTTTCTCTAACAGATTCCCATGTTTCCAATGACTTTTGCCAGTTATGCTGCTTTGCATAGCTATGGGCAAGAATGTGAGAAACATACATTGGATGATCCTTCTGTTTGAGAGCATCTGCAAAGTACTTAGCAGCTTCCGCATATAATTTCAACTTATGGTAATAAACCCATCCGCACTCAAAGAACAGGTCATACTTATCTTGATTAAACTTTATGCCTTCTTTTAATATATTGATATCTGCCCAATAACATTTTTCTTTTATTTCAGGATCCTTTACAGCTGCGCTAAGGTTGTATCCAATATTCCATCCCCACAAGATCCATGCATCAAGAAAGCGCGGATCAAGCAATGTAATCATTCTGTAAAGTGGAAACATCTTCTCCTGCTGCTGGTGATCCCAGTAGTAATCTATTCTAAGCCACATTAAATCTACAGCAATATCCTTGAAACCAAAGAGAAATTGCCCTAAGAATTCCCCTGCCGGAGCAGTAAACAATTTTCTCTCTGGATGCAATTTATCCAAATCCCTATCTATGCTGCGCTGTAAAGGCACGACTATGACTAACAATATCAAAATAATAAAAAGAAATATAAAATGTATTTTTTGAGGTCTAAATCTCATACTTCTCGTTTTCTAAAAAACAATACGGCCAGAAGTGTAAATATTATTATATAGTTTAGCCCATAAATAGTAACTTTAAGTATGTGCAGACCTGATACTGCTGTACCATGAACAACGTCACGATTTATGTTGAAATTAGTAAAATTAGGGAAAAGGTAATACGCTCCTTCAAGAACGAATTTCAACACCATGCCGCCTTTTTGTGCCAGATGTCCAAGATACTCAAATATATTTCCTACAATGTATAGAAATATTGTTAAGGTTACACTTATTGTTGTAGTGGCAAATGTTGAAAACATAATAGCAATAGAACTAAGTAGCGATAAACTAACAAAGATTAGAAACATAGCTTTGAATATTTCAAGGTTCAGCGCACGCTCTTTGAGATAAAGCACACCTAAAAAAACAATACTCATAAAACAGAGATTAATAAGTAAGGCAAACATTGTGCCAACTAGTTTTCCTAAAATAAGCTCATATCTGTGAATTGGTTTAGAAAGCACAGTGTATATTGTCTTTTTTTCCAGTTCTTCAGTAATCATTTTTGCACCTAGAAAGATAGCTATAAGCAAGCCAAAGAATATTATGAAGAAAAACCCCATGTCTTTAATCATTTTCATCTCTTCCCGCGGAGTAAAAAACGAAAACATCTTTGTGCTTCCAATAGTGACTAGAGCAAAGATCAACATAATGTTAAACATCTTTCCTCTCAACGTTTCTTTAAAGGTATTTTTTGCAATTGGCATAATTTTCATTCTCTTCTCCTCATAGCGTTCTAAGTATTATTGTATAAAATCTTCTTAATGTCTACATGTTTGTTAACAACATCATCCATGTTTTTACGTCCTGAAGTATATGGAATTACACCAAGTATTGGCACCTTCCCAAAGGTTTTTATAATCTGAGGATTAGTTTTCTCAGACGTCTGAATATTCCTGCTAATCTTATTTATAATAACGCCTATTACTTTAATTCCTGATCTTCGTGCATGATCTAGAGTCAGAAGAGTATGGTTAATACTTCCCAACCCTGCTCTTGCAATAATTATAACAGGGAGTTTCATGTCTCTGGCAAGATCAGAAATCATACAATTGGATGTTATTGGCACAAGAAATCCCCCACATCCTTCAACGATTAAGAAATCGTATTTATCCATAAGATTTCTAAAAGAGGCAAGTATTTTTCTCCTGTGTATACTCTTCCCTTCAAGTTTTGCAGCAACATACGGAGCTAAAGGACGTTGCAATATATAAGGATTGATATGGCTGTAAGTATCTTGGATTTTACTCATTCTGACCAGATATTCAGTATCCTTACCAACAAGTTTGCCTTTTTTATATTCCCCGCCTGTCTCAACAGGCTTCATAACACCTACATTTATCCCCATGTTACGAAGCAGTCGAGCCAACCCTCCAGCTATAATGGTTTTGCCAACTTCAGTATCAGTTCCAGTAATAAAAACACCTTTTCGCATATTTCCCATTTCAACCTGCCTATTTTTGGCCTTGTGCAATCAATATGTCATAAGTTGCAAAAATCTTATTATTCTTGGAATATCTTTTTATATACACCTCTTTCATTTTGTTCATTAGTCTCCTATTGCCTAATCCATTTCCTGAGCTGTATAGGTAATTGTGAGAGCCTATAGACTTAAGATAGATCAATAAACTCACAACATTATCATAATGTATTCTTTCTGTGATTTTTCGCACATCAACCTCTTTAAATTTACTAAGAAGACTGATAAGTTTCTTCTCATCAATAAAATCAATACAATGAGAGTTAGCTTGTGAGCCTATAATATTATGCGCCTCTATAAATGAACTAGCCAGTTCGCATAGTGTCTCTATTCCAAACATTGAAAAAAGGAATCTTCCACCCGGTTTTATAACTCTATATAATTCATTTATTCCTCTGGAATAGTTTTCCATCCACTGATACGCAGAGTTTGAAATTAGTATATCAAACATCCCGTTTTTATACGGTAAAAACTCAGCATCTGCCTGCATGAAATTAGTTCTGCTAATGCGTTTTTTTGCTGAGGATATTTTGACCATTCCAAAGGCAAGGTCAATAGCATATATTTTTGCGTTTGGGAACGTACTCTGAAGCTTATCAATAAGATAACTGGTTCCTGTTCCCACGTCCAGTATTCTCAAGGCGCATTTAGACTTATCTAGCATTGAGACCAGTATATCTGCGATCTTAAACTGCAGCCCGGCAATATTATCATACGTTGGGGCACTTTTTGAAAATGAGGACTTCGTCCACTGTTTAAAATTCATAATCTCTCAAAAATCCATCCAATAAACTATTAAACTCCTCATATTTTGTTACAAATGGAATATGCCCTGCATTCTCAAACGCATGAAGAACAGAATTTTTTATTTTGCTATGCATGTAATTCGCACAAGCATAAGGACATATCATATCACCTTTCCCATGAATTATGAGAGTAGGAACTTTTATAGAGTGCAATTTATCTCTCAGGTCACAATCTCTAAGCAGTAGTAGGTCCTGTAACATTGTATTTTTGTTACATAGATTCGATGACTTCTTTATTAAATTCAAATCTTCTTTCCTAAAATCTGCATTCTTCAAAATAAGACTTGCAAAATTGCCCAGCATTCTCACAGGTGATTTCCTGAACTTGTTGATAAAGCTTTGCATGACGGCGTGTGATATACCCGCATCATAATCCTCTGAAGCAACAAATTTTGCAGGAGTGCTCACAAGAACAAGTTTCTTCGCATACTCAGGGTATTGAAATGCAAAATTAATAGCAATCATGCCACCCATTGACCATCCAACAAGATTAATGTTCTTTAATTTTGCTTTTTTTATAATTCCAAGCAAATGTTCTGTATGTACTCTTATACGATCATCAGAGGCATTAGCATCTCCGTCAGGAGATACAGTAATAACCCTGTAGTTTTGATTGAAATATTCTATTTGATGTTCCCAGATACTCTCATTCATTCCCCAGCCGGGAATAAATAAAAGAGAAGAGCATATATTAGTCATCTGTATTCAATTATATATTCTCTGCAACCTAATTCAACAGAAATATTGGCGGATAATTTAGGACTGTGGTAAAATTTACAAAAATGGTTAAGAAAACAAAAGCTTTCACATTATTGGAATTATTAATCGTAATAGGAATAATAGCTCTGCTTGCGTCAATGCTGCTGCCGGCACTCTCAAAAGCGAGGGGGATAGCAAGAAGAACAAAATGTATAAGTAATTTGAAACAGATAGGGATGATCCTAGACATTTATAAGACTAATAATGATGGCTGGTATTGTCCAGGATATCACTGGGCAGACAAACTAGTTCCTTATTTAGCCAGGCCGGATTCTAATTCATTAAGAATATTTATCTGTCCATCGGATGAAACTCCATTTCCGATAGGAACTGTGGAAGAATGTGATCCTTATCTGAGTTATGCAATGAATGTTATGATAACAGGGGATGATGATACAAACATGCAGGTAAAGATGAAGAAGGAAAAGAACATTAATTTCTCAGAAAAAGTGGTGATGTGTGATGCGGATAATGATCAAATAATGAAAGATAATACTGTGCTGTCTGAGTCAGATCAATGTAGAATAGAAGAAAGGCATTCTTCCGGGGCAAATTATCTTTTTTGGGATGGACACGTAGAATGGCATGCTGAGCCGCCAATGCCTCTTGACAAATACTGGCATCCATACGATGGATGGACATGGCCAGATGAATAAAAAGAAATTTATTATACTCACCTCAATTATCAGCTTATCGGCTCTTGTTCTCAGCATTGTTCTTATTATTGGGATAAAGAGATATAAAGCATTATCTGTCTCTCGGGAAAAGGTGGAGGCAAGAAAAAAAAGGATTCAGAATCGGGCTATGAGAAGATTAAGCCAAGCTAAGAATTATAAACAAAAGCGTCGCGCAATTGCTTCTTTAGCACATGCAGGAGGAAGAGAAGCTATTGCGACATTGGTAGCTGTAATAATATCTGAGGAAGACGAAACTATTGTACAAGGTCAAACCATTGTAGGAGGCGCAGCAGCGGGATTAAGAGAAATATTTGAAAAGACAAAAGATTCTAGGATTCCTAATATCCTTATCAAAGTATTGGAGGACAGTAGTGACAGCAGAACCAGAGTCAGGATAATAAAAAGTTTAAAATGGATAAAAACACGCCAAACAATGAAGGTGCTAGGGAAAATAGCTAAAGACGATGATAACCAGGAAGTCAGAGAAGCCGCAGAAGAAAGTCTAAAGTTCTTGAGAATAAGATATTAACGCAAAGTGCCGCAGACAAAACTTAATAAAATTCCATCTGCGACACAAAAAACAAAAGACAAGTAATTATTACTTGCCCATTATACGATACATGCCGGTACCGCAGCTTGGACAAACGCCTTTCATTGCTTTTCTGCCATTCTTCATTGTAACTTCTTTGGCATCCTTCATTTCTTTCTTAGCCTTGCACTTCACGCAATAACCTTCTGCCATGATACACCTCCTTACTGTTTTTAAAACAACGTTAATCTAAGTTTATCATTCCATGACCAAAAGTCAATCTAATTGTATGATTAGAGATTCCTCAAGAAATTTTTTTGTTTCAAGAAACGCTTTTGCTCTGTGACTTATTTTGTTTTTTATCTCAGGACCCAGTTCTGCAAAGGTCTTATTGTATTTTGGGATAATGAAGAGCGGATCATATCCAAAACCAGTTTCTCCTCTGGGTTCAAAAGCGATTATTCCTTCACAGGTTCCTTTTATAATTTTCTTTACTTTACCTTTGTCTGCAATTGCAACAATACAAACAAACCGCGCCGTGCGATGCTTAGGATGAACATATTCCATGAGTTCAAGAAGCTTCTTATTATTATCATCGTAAGTTGCATCTTTACTTGCAAAACGCGAAGAATAAACACCTGGTCGTCCTTCCAAAGCGTCAACCTCTAATCCTGAATCATCAGCAATAGCCAACTTTTGCGTGAATTTATTTACAATAATGGCTTTTTTTGAGGCATTCTCTTCTAATGTTGCACCGTCTTCTTCAACCTCTTCCAATCCGGGAAAGTCCAATGCAGACGAGATTTCTACACTTAAACTGCCAAGAATCTTCTTAATTTCTTTTATTTTATATCTGTTTCTTGTTGCCAGAACTATATTCACTCTACTTATCTTTTATCTTTTATCTTTTCAAGCTTTGCGTATTTAGTAAGCAAAAGACGCTTCTGATTGTCATTATCAAAATGAATTGTTATTTTCAAACTCTCTCCAACCCCGCTATGATCAATAACAGTTCCCTTTCCCCATTTTGGGTGCATCACTCTATTGCCAATACTATACTCTCGTTTAAGAATATGCTTAGTCATTGTCTGCCTCCTCTTTATCAAAGTGTTTATCTGCCATTCTTGTTATTCTATTTAGAACGCTCTCTAGTTCCCTGCCTTTTTTTAGTTTTTCTTCTTTTGAAGCATCTGATGGGACATAAACAGGAGAACCAAAAGTTACTACAGCCCTAGTGAAAGGATGTGGAAATACAAACCTATCCCAGCTGTTAAGTCTTGTGTTTCTGGATGTATTAAATGTCATGGGAACTATCGGACATCCAGACTCGGATGCTATATGAATGACTCCCTGCTGTACCTTTTCAGCCGGGCCTCTTGGCCCATCCGGAGTTATTCCCATATCAAAATCTTCTGATAACTTTTCAAGCATCTCCTCGTGAGCATTTTTTTCATAATGCCTACTGGATCCTCTAATAGCAGAATATCCGAATTTTTTGATAACCCTTGCTATAAATTCTCCATCCCTGCTCGGACTTATTAAGACACATATATTCCCTCCACCTAACTTGTATCTGTAATAATACACAGTTAAAAACAACCTGCTATGCCATGTAACAAGTATAATATTTTCGCCTTCTCTTTTTAATTTTAAGTAGTTTTCTTCTCCTTTGGTTTCAAAGACTATGCTTCTGCCAATGCCTTTAATCAAGATGCATGTTAACCACGGGATTATTCCTGACTTAAAAACCCTATGTATTCTCATTTTCTGGTATCTACGCGAAACTGAAGATCATACAATCTCTTGTACAAACCTCCATTTGCGACAAGTTCTCCATGTGTGCCTGTTTCTATAATTTTACCGTCTTCAACTACTATAATTTTATTCGCATGCATAATAGTGGAAAGCCGATGTGCGATTACGAACGTGGTGCGATTAGCCATAAGATTATCTATTGCCTTCTGAACCAGGTGTTCTGATTCAGTATCAAGTGCAGAGGTAGCTTCATCAAGTATAAGAATAGGAGGATTTTTAAGAATAGCTCTTGCAATGGCTATTCTCTGCGCCTCTCCTCCTGAAAGCTTTACTCCGCGATCGCCAATAACAGCATCATATCCTTCGGGCATTTCCATTATAAACTCATGAGCAAGCGCAGCCTTAGTAGCATGTTCTATCTTTTCCTGAGAAACCTGTTTCTGATGTCCATAAGATATATTCTGTTTCACTGTATCATTAAAGAGAACAGTCTCTTGCGTAACAATTCCCATTTGAGCGCGGAGAGAACCTAATGAAAATTCTTTAATATTCGTTTCGTCTATTGTAACTTTTCCTGATGTCGGATCATACAGCCGCGGAATGAGATTCGCTATAGTGGTTTTTCCTGAACCGCTTGGTCCTACTACGGCAACAATCTCTCCATGCTTAATATCAAAACTGACATTCTCTAATACAATAACATCTTTATCATAAGCAAAACTGACATTTTGGAATTCAATTTTATTCTTAAATGTATGCAATGTGCGTGCATTGGGCAAATCAACAATCTCTGATGGACTATCCATCACATTGAAGATTCTTGATGAAGCCGCAAGCATAGACTGGATCGTATTATTAACCTTGCTTAATTTCTTTACTGAACCAGGTATTCCACCTATAGCAACAGCAAATCCAATAAAGCAGCCAATAGTTAAATCTCCTCTTATAACAGAAACACCGCCCAGCCATACGGCAAGAGCAATTCCAAGCATACCTACAAACTCCGTAACAGAAGAAGTAACTGCCTGTATTCTTGTCCTCTTTATCTCTGTTTTGAAAACCCTCTCGTTTTCCTTGTTAAACCTTTCTGATTCATAATGTTCCATAGAAAAAGCTTTAACAATTCGCATAGAGGAAAGGCTTTCCTGCATTACTGAAAAAACGGATGCTCTTCTCTTTAAGGTAATGGATGTAACCTTGCGCATCTTTCTGCCGAATTTAATAATCGGATATATTGCAATAGGGAATATCAGAATAGATGCAATGGTTAATCTTGGACTGAGTGCAAATGCCATTACTATGCGTGTCAGGATATTCAGAGGCTCCCTCATAACATCTCCAAAGAGCACGGTCATAGATTTTTTAACCTCTCCGACATCATTTGAAATATGGCTCATAATAGCACCTGATTTCTGCCTTGTGAAAAAGGATAAACTCATATGCTGAATATGCCTGTACAATTTATTTCTCAAATCCAAAGTTCCCTTAAGACCAGCGTATGTTATTAAATAACTTTGAGCAAAATAGGCAAATCCTTTCAAAATATAGATAAAAATTATAAATAAAACCAGTAGCCTTAACCATGTAAACACAGTAAATTCTGCTGTTAGTGGAGTTATAGCTATCTTATGCCCAAAGACTTCCCCTTTAAGAGTGAGAGGGGTTGGCGTATTTGAAGAGATATTGTCTGCAGATAGAATATTATCCATAAACACCACTATACTTCCTACTGATCCAACGGTACAGAATTGGAGAATGAACATACATATTACTGCCAGTAGTATCCTCTTCCAGTATGGCTTTATAAATTTTAAAA
>Ga0207996_1000563_pt1 | contig 31757 bp, 26 predicted proteins | sample AntAceMetag02UKG_FD_184773 | JGI IMG/M metagenome (GOLD analysis project Ga0207996, IMG submission 184773) | Saline lake microbial communities from Ace Lake, Antarctica - Antarctic Ace Lake Metagenome 02UKG (SPAdes) (version 2) | ecosystem: Environmental > Aquatic > Non-marine Saline and...
CGGGTCCTGCCTCCGGGGAAGGCTACGTGATCAAGGCTAATGCAAAGAAGGTTTACGCGGCAGGGGCAGGAGAGCACGGTACGTTTTACGCTTTGCAGAGCCTTATGCAGCTTATCGCGCGCAATGGTAAAGAAGGTGTCGGGCTTCGCTGCGCAAACATCAAGGACTGGCCGGATATCCAGCTTAGAGGATCATACAGTGGACTGTGGAGCAGAAGAGATAGGATCCAGAGCAACATGGAACGCGCGCTGAGTTGTGTGCGCATGTTCGCAAGATACAAAGCAAACGCCTTCGTTATTGGCGGTAAGTATTTTAATTTTCCGTCGTATAATGTTGGCGGATATGGCTGTCAATGGAGTTTCAAGGATCTTGCCGATATCTATAAGCTGTGTGAGAAATACCACATTGAGGTAATCCCTGCCGGCTATTCGCTTTGTCATACGGGAAGCACTTATCTATATCTGTCACGCACAAATCCCAAATTATGGAAATGGATAGTTAACAACAGGGTAAAGGCCAGACATATACCGAAGCTGAATTGGCCGAAGAATCGGATGGGTAGCTCCTTTAACGCTATGAACCCGCTTGCGTGGGACATGTGTAAGAGGCTAAACGACGACTTCATCAATATCAGTCCCAACAGCAGGTTCTTCGTGACGCCATTCGATGAGATCACACCGCCCATTCATACCTATGCGCCAAAGGGAACAGAGAATGATCTGCTGGAAGAATGGATTCTCAAGTGCCATAAACACATGAAGGAGAACGGAAAACGAATGATGATGTTCCCCAGCTACCTAACCGAAGCAGCAAAATTCCCCGGCTCGTCTGCCTCTCTTGGCAGAACCGACTCGGAAGGCATGCCCATGCATGATATCATTGACCGCATTCCGAAGGACATCATCATGGCAGACTGGTACTACGGCACCAGCCCGGACAGGGCTATATACAAGCATCTGAAAGACAAGGGATTTGATGTTATTGCAATACCTGGGTCCTGCTACGGCTACCCCTATGAAAGCTTTTATTACGCTGCTGTTGAGGGTAAAAAGGCTGGTGTGATGGGGATAATAGCGTATGGCTTTGATTTCGGCGCGTATATAAATCCGTCACACTCAGGCAACCCGCTGTCCTGGATCTACGGCTGGACTGTGCCTGATAAAATGAAACCCGGATGGGCCTGGCAGGAGCGCTGGCAGGATGTTTTTCAGGGACCATTGCCCTCTCACACAGGCAAGATCACTCCTGTGGATATCTCTGCTGCGTGCAATGAAAGCAGGATTGATGAAAAGTCTGACGACGGTATCGGCTGGCTTGACTACGGAAAGTTCTCCGATCTGCGCAAACTGCCTGTTGGAGAGCTTTTCTATAACCAGTATCATTTCAACATCGTTGATGAAGCAAAGACCAATGGCAAGAGCGTTATTGTAGTCGCCGGCCGCAAGGGTGAAAAAGACAGCGCTGGAAGCAAGGTTACAGGCATACCCGTGGGAAGCAAGGCGAAATCGCTTGTGTTCCTGCATGCTGCCACATCACTGGGACGAGTATATTACAGCAATTCCTGCGCCTATCGTATCCTATACGAAGACGGAAGAAGCTTAAGCCTTCCGGTCAAGTATGGCCATCAGATAGGCCCATGGATATATACGACGGACGTTGGTCACCCAAGGCTCAACAATTATTATAATCATGGTTATCTTTCATGGTGCCGGCTGGCCAAGACCGGACGGACAGCTATAGGCGAAAAAACGGGACTCTATGTGTATGAATGGATTAACCCGTATCCTGAGAAAAAGATAGCATCAATTGATATGGAAGTGAACATTGACCGCGATATACGCGTTGCGCTTGTAGCGCTGAGCGTTGTTAAATAATGCAGTGATGAGTAACAATGCATAAAAAGGGGGTGAGGTTTAGTTTCAAATGCTGTGTTATAATTTAGAAGAAGAGAAATTAAAAAAATAGGAGGTATAAAATGAAGGTGTTTTTAAGTGTATTGATAGGATTAGTAGTATGTGTGTTTCTTAGTGTTCATGCGCAGGCAGAGCTGGTCGGTTACTGGAGCTTTGATGATGTAGATGGAAAAATAATCAAGGATTCCTCCGGCTCAGGCAATGATGGAACTCTGATGGAAACAGCCAAGGTGGTAAAGGACGGCATATCCGGCTCAGCGCTTTCCCTGGATGGCGCAAGTTATGTGGAAGTGCCGTCGCACGCTTCTTTGGAAAATCAGGAATTTACTATATCTTTCTGGATGAAAACGGATGACTGCGCGGCAAAAACTAATGGAGGAATTAGTAAAGGACAGATTTTTGGGGGTAAACCTAGTTATGACTATCAGCTTTCTTTTTATAAGGGATTGGCTTCTTTTGGAATTTCAAACTATATTAATAGCAGCTGGAAAGGCGCGACCTGTCCGATTCCTGACAATAACTGGCATCTATGGACAGGAGTTGTTAGCCCAAAGAATGTGAGATTGTATGTAGACACAATTCTGATTCCAACCGGAAATCGAGGAAGAGGCTGGGGAAAGAAATACGCCAACGAGTTAATTATGGATTACGGCAAACATTATAATTTTTACATAGGAGGAGACCGTTATCAGCTGAAAGGGCTTATGGACGAAGTCCGCATCTACAATACAGCATTAACAGGGAAAGAGATTGAGCAATATTATGCAAGTGTAAAGTCAAAGAGCGCCTTATTCTAAGCCAGCTCTCAGCAGGTGCGTCAGAGAAACAAAAAGGAGAAAATACCTATGAATCGCAAAAAAAGCGTGGATGATAAAAGCTTCAAATTAATAACTCACGTGAACAAAACTTTTGACGGGAAAAAAGATTTTATAAAAATAGCTCATTCAGCGAAATTAGATATAACTGAAGAAATAACTGTTGAAGCATGGGTAAACAGCAAAAATCTTAATGCTGAAGTCCTTCAATCAATTGTTTCAAAATGGTCGCCTCTGAATTCATTTAACACATTTGATGCATACGACGCAGGCAGCACCTCCGAACTTGATACAACTGGTTTTCTGGGTGCTGTATTTGATGGAAGATATATTTATTTTTCCCCACAACATGACACCAAGAGACGTCACGGCAAGGCACTAAGATACGACACTCATGGGGATTTTTATGATCCTAAAAGCTGGATGGGATACAATGCAGAAAAAACTTCAGGATTAAATACTAAAGGTTTTTATGGCGCAGTTTTTGACGGAATATATGTATATTTTGTCCCGCGTCGTGATGAAAAAACGTATCACACCAGAATACTGCGATATGATACACGAAGTTCGTTTGCTGCTAATAGTAGCTGGCAGGCTTATGATGCAGGACTTGGAATTTCTTATCAGAGCGCGGGGTTTGACGGACGGTATATTTACTTTGCGCCGGGAACTCATAATGAAAAAGGCCGCAGTGGATTGGTTTTGCGCTACGATACTCAAGCTTCTTTTGATGAAAAGTCAAGCTGGGTAACCTTTGATGCAGGAAATACAGGAGGATTAGACACAAAAGATTTTGACGGGGTTGCTTTTGACGGAAGATATATTTATTTTGTTCCATTAAGTTATAGTGCTGTTCTCAGATACGATACTACAAAAAAATTTAAGGATAAAACCAGCTGGAGCGCATTTGATGCAAAGCCGCTAAATATGAAGCGTTGCGTTGGCTCAGTCTTTGATGGACGCTATATATATTTTGTAACGTATGACCACAATACAATGGTTCGCTATGATACCAACAGTAATTTTGAAGAAGACAGCAGTTGGAGTACATATGATGTCAAAAAAACATCCGGATTGACGAAATACGGATATGACGGAGGTTTTTTTGACGGGCGATATGTATATTTTGTGCCTTTTATAGGGTCAGATAATAATGGAATGTATTTTCACTGCGAAGTATTAAGATATGATACCAAAGAAAACTTTGAAGATTCAAACAGCTGGAAAGTCTTTGACGCTTCAGACACTTCAGGCCTGAAAACAATAGGATATAATGCTGGAGCGTTTGACGGCCGGTATTTTTATTGTGCTCCTTGGCATGATGGTGAAAGTTACCTTAAAAAAAGCAAAAAAGACGCTGCATCACTGAGTTCTTCAGGTATTTACGGCCATGGTAGAGTATTACGCTATGATACGTTAAGCAATAACGGTTCATTCAGCCTAAGATACTGTGATTACGGTCATAATGGCGGACTTTGCGCAGCAGTGCCAGGCCCTAGATTTATTGTCAATACAGATAAAGGCGTGCGCAGCATTGCGGCAAATAAAAAACTTGAGCAAGGAGAGCATTACATAGTAGGTGTCTATAACGGCAGAAAGATCCAGTTATTCGTAGACGGTATGCTGGTAAATGAACAGGATGCTACAGGCAAAATCATTAAGAGTAAAGTAGATATAACTATCGGAAGGATTTTGGACGGGCTGGGTTACTTTAATGGCCATATTAGTGAGATCAGGATTTCAGATTGCCCAAGAAGCGCCGATTGGATTAAGGCAGAATATAATAAAAAATGAAATTAAAATAAGTTTATAACTGAAAGGTGCTGAAATGATAATTGATGTACACACGCATATAACGTATCACAGATTTCCTGAATTCGTTAAGAAACTCAACAGGAAAGAATTTACTGCTGAAATTCTACTTAAAAAAATGGATGCGGAAGGGATTGACAAATCTGTTATCCTTCCATTAAGTAATCCTGAAAATGCCGACCCATTTGGCGTAAGCAATATCTTTGAAGCGCTTGAAGCTGCAAGAAAACATCCCGACAGATTAATTGCTTTTTGCAATGTTGACCCCAGAGCAATGATGAATTCTCCTGAAGCTGATTTGTCAAAGATGTTAACGATTTATAAGGAAATGGGATGTAAAGGTGTGGGAGAAGTCTGCAGTAATATTTATTTTGATGATGAGCTAGCAAGAAACTTTTTCTATCATTGTGGAGAATGTGAAATGCCCATTATTTTTCATATGGCAGACAGAATAGGCGGTGTTTATGGATTAGTTGATGATATATATATACCAAGATTGGAAAAAGTGCTTAAGGAATTTCCTAAAACTATCTTTATAGGTCATGCCATGGCATTCTGGGCAGAGATAGACGGGGATATAAATATTGAGACTCGTGGGAGTTATCCAAAAGGGAAAATCAAAAAGACAGGGAGATTGCAGGAACTTTTGGGGAAATATCCCAATCTTTACGGCGATCTTTCTGCTGGAAGCGGATATAATGCTATCAGTAGGGATGCTGAATACGGCTATAAATTTCTTGAGGAATTTAATAAAAAACTTCTTTTCGGAACAGATAGATTCACGTCTTTTGATGAGCCGATTCCTGACATCATACCGTTTATCAAAAATGCTTTTAAAGAAAATAAAATTTCTAAAGAAGCCTATGAAAATATAACGCATAAAAATACTCAAAGACTCATTGGAGGATAGAATGGATAAATTAGCAATTGACGGTGGAAAACCAGTTCGCACAGATCCCATGCCAAAACGCCGGCTCTTTGGAGAAGAAGAAAAAAAAGCTGCTATGAGAGTGTTTGATGAGGCGATTGCCTCAGGAGAGGCATTTGGCTATAACGGCCCTCATGAACAAGAATATGAAAAAACCTTTTGTGATTATATGGAAGGCGGTTTTGCTGACGGGGTTAATTCAGGTACGTCGGCTGTTTTTGTTGCACTTGGAGCATTACAACTTGAAGCAGGAAGCGAGGTAATCGTTCCTCCAATCACAGACTCAGGAGGCGTAATGCCTGTGATTATGCTAAACTGTATTCCTGTTGTTGCAGACTCTGATCCTCGCTCATACAACACAGGGCCAGAACAAGTTTCCAAAGTATTAACAGAGCGTACTAAAGCCATTATTGTTGCGCATATTGGCGGTGATCCTGTTGACATGGATCCTATTATGAAAATTGCGCGTTCAAGAAATATTCCAGTAATGGAAGACTGCGCTCAGGCACACGGGGCAAGATACAAAGGAAGACTTGTTGGCACCATTGGTGATATTGCGACTTTTTCGACTATGTTTGGCAAACTTCATACAACAGGTGGCCAGGGCGGGGTAGTCTACACCAGAAATGAAGAACTTTTCTGGAGAGCGAAGCGCTTTGCTGATAGGGGAAAACCTTTTAATTTACCTGATGCTACCAAATGTGTCACAGTAGGATTAAATCTTAATCTTAACGAGCTTTCAGCAGCTATTGGCGTACCACAAATTAAGAAGCTGAATTCCATAATCTCCAGACGCAGAAAAGTGGCTGAAGCTATCAAAGAAAGGCTCAATAAAGAGTCAGAGATTGTATCCGTTGGCTGGCAAGTTCCCGAAACAGAATCGTCCTACTGGGTTTTATGCATCCACCTAGAGACAGATAAGCTTAAAGTTAATAAAGATACTTTTGCTAAAGCTATAGAAGCAGAAGGAATTCATGTTAAGTCTCGAACATACGGTAATACTATCTCAGACTCTCCATGGTGGAGAAATAAGAATCCATGGGAGTTTTCTAAAGATAAGTATAATGATAGAAATTATCCATGTCCAAATGCAACAAATTTTAGAGAAAAGAAGGCTTTTAATCTTGGCATAAATGAACAGTATGGTGAAAAAGAAGTCGACGATATAGTTAACGCACTTAAAAAAGCAGAACAAGTTTATAAAAAATAGGAGAAAGCAAAATGGGGAAATTAGCACTTTTAGGAGGAGAGAAAGAAGTTAAGACTGACTCTAGAGATATATTCAAATGGCCTATTATCACCAAAGAAATTGAAAATGCTGTTCTGGATGTACTCAGGGAAGGAAAGATGTCCGGTACTGACGTTACCAAAGAATTTGAAAAGGAATATGCAAAATGGCATGGTATGAAATATGCGCTTGGACACTCTACAGGAACAGGGGCTTTGCATGGAGCAATGTTTGGCATAGGCATAGGTCATGGGGATGAAATAATCTGCCCGAGTATAACATACTGGGCATCAGCTCTGCCTGTGTATTCTCTAGGAGGAACAGTAGTATTTGCCGACATTGATAAAGATACATTAAATATTGATCCAAATGATATTGAACACAGAATCACTGAACGAACAAAAGCTATTTTGGTGGTTCATTACGCTGGAATGCCTGCTGATATGGACCCTATAATGGAGATCGCGCGCAAACATAATATCAAGGTAATTGAGGACGTTTCTCATGCACATGGAGCATTGTACAAGGGAAAACTTACAGGAACATTTGGAGACGTTTCAGCTTTTTCATTAATGAGCGGAAAATCCTTAGCAGTAGGTGAAGCAGGTATTATGCTTACAAATGACAGAAGAATCTTTGAACGCGCACTTCTTTTTGGTCATTATGCACGCCATAATGAGGTTCAACTAGAAGATCTTAAGCCCTTAACAGGCCTTCCTTGGGGTGGTTATAAATACAGAATGCATCAGTTAAGCTCAGCTGTGGGACGTGTACAGTTAAAAAATTATCCTAAACAAATGAAGGAAATTAATAAAGCAATGAATTATTTTGCCGATCTTTTAGAAGAAGTGCCCGGCATTAAGATTCGTCGTCCTGAAAAGGACTCGGGAACTACAATGGGTGGCTGGTATTCAGCCAGAGGACTGTATAAACCTGAAGAACTTGGAGGACTCTCAATCAAGCGATTCTGTGAGGCAGTAAATGCTGAAGGAGCACCATGTAGCCCCGGGGCAAATAAAGCATTGCATCTACATCCTCTTTTTAATGAAATAGATGTGTATAATCAGGGGAAGTCTACACGTATTGCAAATTTTCCAGAAAATGCAGCTATAAGACAACCACTTGGCAGTCTGCCTGTTTCTGAGAATATACATAAATATACTTTTGGTATTCCATGGTTTAAGCATTACAGACCAAACATAATAGAAGAACATGCTGATGCAATTAAAAAAGTAGTTGAGAACTACAAGAAGCTTCTGCCTGGAGATCTTAAGGAAGAAGATTCTGGAGGATTTGGCTTAACTGCAAGGCAGTAGCCAGGTGCCCCGCCTCTTGACAACAGATTAGAAAATCAATATACTCCACGATACGTTAAAAAATTAGGGGATTGTGTTATGGCACATAAAAAAGGACAGGGAGGTTCAAGGAATGGAAGAGATAGTGCCGGAAAAAGACTTGGCGTAAAGCGTTTCGGCGGACAGATTGTAAGTGCGGGCAGTATTCTTGTCCGTCAACGCGGTACAAAATTCTCTCCAGGAAGAAATGTTGGTTGTGGAAGAGATTGGACATTATTTGCTAAAATAAATGGGGTAGTGTGTTTTGAAAGTATCAGCACCAGAAAATGCATAAGTGTTTATGAGCCTAACGCGAAATGAAAAATATTGCTGTTCTCGGAGCAACAGGCTCAATTGGCAGAAATACTCTTGAGATTGTAAAATCGTTTCCGAACAAATTCAAAGTCACAGCCATATCAGGCAAAGCTAATATTGGCCTTTTAGAGAAGCAGATAGACCAGTTTCATCCCAAATTTGTTGTAGTAATGGATGAGAAAACACGAAATCAACTCCGCCATTCTATCAGTGATAAAAAAGTAAAAATAGAATACGGATGTGAAAATCTCATTAAAATATCAACACTTGATGAAGTTGATATTTTAGTATCTGCAATTACAGGCATAACTGGACTGATGCCCACTTTAGAAGCAATAAAGAAGCGTAAGCATATTGCAATCGCAGCTAAGGAACTGTTGGTTACTGCGGGAGAAATTATGTTAAAAGAGGTTAAGGAAAAAGGAGTAAAATTCCTTCCCGTGGATAGTGAACATAATGCTATTTTTCAGTGCCTTGATGGAAAAAGCAAAAAAGACATAAAGAGAATCATTCTTACAGCTTCAGGAGGTCCATTTTATAAAGAAAAAAACCTGCATAATATTAGTCCTGAGCAGGCACTGGCTCATCCTGTATGGAAAATGGGGAGAAAAATCAGCATAGATTCTGCAACGCTTATGAATAAAGGGTTGGAAGTCATAGAAGCGCATTGGCTGTTTGGAATAGATATCTCAAAAATTGAAATCATAATACATCCCGAATGCATTATTCATTCTATGGTAGAATTTATTGACGGGTCAGTATTTGCCCTGCTTGGAATTCCTGATATGAAGATGCCTATTCAGTACGCATTAACGTATCCTGAACGAATGCCTACCCAGTTAGAACCTTTAGACTTAACAAAAATATCTCAATTTCATTTTTCAGTTCCAAACTTTGATAAATTTCCATGCTTGAAACTTGCTTATGAAGCAGGTACAATTTGTGGGACTATGCCAGCTGTTCTTAATAGCGCAAATGACGTTGCTGTTAATCTGTTTCTCAAGAAAAAAATAAAATTTTCGGATATTCCTAAAATAATAGAGAAAGTCATGAATAAACATAATGTTATTCAAAATCCATGCATTGATCATATTCTTGCATCTGACGTCTGGGCAAGAAAAGCGGCTCATGAAATAGGAGAAACTCTATAAAAACATGTTTGCTCTAAATTGGCTGATCCATTTACTCCCGTTCATTGTGGTAATAAGTATTCTAGTCTTTGTACATGAACTGGGACATTTTCTTGTAGCTAAGGGGTTTGGCATTAGAGTAGAAAAGTTCTCTCTGGGATTTGGTCCTAAGCTTATTGGCTTTCGGAAAGGGGATACGGAGTATCTGGTTTCTGCTGTACCTCTGGGAGGATATGTAAAACTTGCAGGAGAATCTGCCGAAGAAAAAACAGGCGCTGCCTGGGAGTTCTATTCTAAGAGTCCTTTTCAGAGGATCCTTGTAATACTTGCAGGACCTTTTATGAATATACTGCTGGCAATTTTTGTCTTCTCCTGTATCTTCTTTACAGGGATAGAACTACCCTATTTTGAGGCTAAAATCGGAGAAATAGCTGAAGATTCGCCCGGTTCCAAAGCTGACCTGAAAGTGGGAGATATAATACTGAAAGCCAATGACAAACAAGTCAAAGATTGGAACAAGTTTAAGCATATTATCCTGACTCATCCGAACCATACGATGTCTCTACTCATTGACAGAAACGGGGAAAGAAAAGGCATTCAGGTTAAAACAGAGTTTAACAAAGAAAAAGGAGGTGGATACTTGGGAGTGTCTCCATTTATTCCTCCAGTAATAGGAATTGTTGAGCCTGAAAGCCCTGCATACAAAGCTGGTATTAGAAAAAGGGATGTTGTTCTATTTATTAATGGCAAACAAATGTCCTCGTGGAATGATATGGCAAAGAGCATTCATAATAGTGCAGAAAAGAAAATCTTACTTACAATAAAACGTGAGAAGGAGCAGTTGGAAATAAGTGTTGTGCCTAAACTCGATAAAACACTAAACATTGGTCTCATAGGAATAATCCCTGAGATGAAGACAATAACGCGTAAATATGGTCCAATCGGAGCATTTGTTCAAGGATGTAATCAAACCATAAGTTTGACAGTTCTCACATATAGATCTATATGGATGCTTGTAAAGAGGGAGATATCTCCTAAAACACTTGGCGGACCAATAATGATTGCACAGCTTGCAGACAAACAAGCAAAAGCAGGACTTATAAATCTGTTTTACCTGCTTGCTCTGATAAGTATAAACCTTGCTGTGCTTAATCTGCTTCCAATTCCTGTGCTTGACGGCGGACATATAGTTTTTTTTCTGATAGAAACCATAACAAGAAAACCTATTGACGAGAAATGGCTTGAATGGACAACAAAATTTGGGATTGCTTTTCTTGTAACTTTAATGATATACGTAACTTTTAATGACATTATGAGGGTTGCAAAAGATAAAATAAACAATATCTTTCATGAAAAAAATACCTCACAAAATAATAAATTCTCTGGTCAAACGCCGTAACACCAGACCTGTTAAAGTCGGGGATACTATGATAGGCGGCAATGCACCGATATCCGTCCAGTCCATGACAAAAACAGATACCAGAGATATTGATGCTACAGTTTCTCAAATAAGAAGTCTGGAGAAAACAGGTTGCGAAATTATAAGAGTTGCAGTTCCTAACATCAAAGCAGCCAAGTGCTTAGAAGAAATAAAAAAGCAGATTAATATCCCTCTTGTTGCGGATATACATTTTGACCACAAACTTGCCTTAGAAGCTATAAAGCAGGGTGTTGATAAATTAAGACTTAACCCTGGAAATATTTCCAGTCAAAAACATCTTAGTATGATCATCTCCGCAGCCGCAGAAAAAGGTATAGCAATCAGGGTAGGAGTAAACGCCGGTTCGGTTAAAAAAAACTCAAAACTTAAAACTCAAAATTCAAAACTAATGGTCGATGAGTGCCTTAAGTATCTAAAGATTTTTGAAAAGCACAAATTTGACAATATTGTCATATCACTAAAATCTTCAGACGTACTCTCTACAGTGGAAGCTTACAGGCAAATGGCAGGTAAGTGCGACTATCCATTTCACCTTGGAATTACAGAGGCAGGTCCATTACCTGAAGGACTTATTAAATCCTCTGTTGGGCTAGGCATACTCCTCTCAGAAGGCATTGGCGATACTATAAGAGTTTCACTTACTGCGCCTCCTGAAGAAGAAGTAAAAGCCGGCTTCCAGATATTACAATCTCTTAAGCTCAGAGAATATGGTCCGGAGATTATTTCTTGCCCGACATGCGGTAGACGTAAAATTGATATTATCGCGATCGTGACAGAACTAAAAAAACAACTTGAACCCATTGCATTACAATTGCCGCCTATGAAGATTGCTGTCATGGGATGCGAGGTAAACGGACCTGGCGAAGCAAAAGAAGCTGATATTGGAATTGCGGGAGGAAAAACTTCCGGAATTTTATTTTGTAAAGGCAAAATAGTTAAAAGAGTCAAAAAAGAAAAACTCGTTCAGGAATTGATAAGTAAAATTAAAGAATTCTCTTCAAACTAGTTTCCTGATACTATTTTTTCTACTTCTTTTCGCTTTATCTTCTGTGTTGATGTTTTGGGGAGTTCTTTTTCTGAGATCAGAAAATTTGTGATTTTTTTGTATGAAGCGAGAAGCTTGGAATGCTTTTGTATTTCTTTTTTAATAAAAGACTGAATATCTTCTTTTAATGTCAATCCTTCTTCTTTAATTTTCTCCAGATCTGGAACTACAATTGCAAATACCTCTTCAGTCCCTGCCTTTATACCACTGGCAACCTTCTTCCCTAATACACATATTTCCTGGATATAAGGACTCTTTGAGAGAACTTCTTCAACCTCTTCAGGGTGGATTTTCTTCCCACCATCAGTAACAATTACATTCTTCAGCCGTCCAGTTATATAAAGATAACCGCCCTCATCAAGGTATCCTATATCTCCTGTATGAAACCAGTCCTCAGAAAAAGCCTTCTCCGTTGCCTGCGGATTTTTATAATATCCATTCATAACCTGTGGCCCTCTTATTAAAATTTCACCTGCTTTATTTTCAGAATTCTGAGAAGCAATCTTTATCTCCGTACCCGGCAAAGGCTTTCCTACAGAACCTATACGATTATGCTTGAATGTATTTACTGTTATAACAGGGGCGGTCTCTGTAAGTCCGTAACCCTCCAGTACTGTAACACCCATTAAATTTAAATTGTGCGTAATTTCCCTATCAAGCGGCGCTCCGCCTGATATAAGACCCCTTAACCTGCCCCCAAACTCGCTATGAACCTTTTTGAAAAGAATTTTCCCAGGATTAATACCAAGTTTGCCAAATTTAGAAGAAATATTCAGACTCATATTAAACAGCTTTCTCGTATAATTGGAACTTGTGTTTAATTTGGATAATATTGAATGATATAAGAATTTGATGAATTTTGGGACTGCAAGTATTATTGTTGGTTGTGTTTTTCGCATTACAGCGGAAATAGAAGAAAGTTTTATCCCTTTTGACATATATGTAATCCTTGCGCCTTTTGAAAGAGGAATAATAAATCCCCCTGTTATTTCAAACATATGATTGAGAGGAAGTATTGATAAGAATCTATCCTTATCCGAGAAATCAATTACCTTGCTAATCGCCTCTATTTGATGAAGAATATTATTGTATGTCAGTTTAACGCCTTTTGGATTCCCTGTTGTGCCTGAAGTATAGACAATTGAGATTAAATCCTCATTATCAATGTCTCGATAGTATGGCTCACCCTTTCTCCACCTGAGCTCTCCAATAGACAGAAGGTTTTTATCTGTCTTTTCATATTCAAGCGATATAAGAAAAATATCTTTAGCAAAACCTGATATTATACTTTTTATTTTTTCTATATACTTGCTTGAGACTAGAATAGCTCTGGCTTCAGAATGAGCAAGTATGAAACCTATTTCTTTTTCCTCTAACTTTATATCCAGAGGAACAACAACAGCTCCTGCAGTCACTATTCCAAAAAATGCAATTCCCCACTCAGGTCTGCTTTCAGAAAATATACAGACTCTATCTCCTTTTTCTATGCCATTTTTTATCAGTGTTGCTGAAATATCTCGGGTTCTATCAGTAAGTTCGGCATAGGTTACCATTCTCATTCTGCCATCTTTTTCAAAGATCTCCATGGCGATTTTCTCTGAATATAAATCGTTAACCCTCTCTAAAATCTGAAGCACTGATAATTCATCAAAACACTTTCCCTGCACTTAGCTCATCCCTTTTTTAATTTTTAACTGGAAATTTGATGGAGAAACTTCAGTTTTATCGTTCCAGATACTATTTTTTCTGCTTATTTGTAGAACCACTTTACCGGTATAATTTTTGTCCTGCGATGACTTATTGGCTTAGTTTCAGGTTGGCCATTTTCATCTGAGACTATATTATATCCAGTAGTGACCGGATATCCTATAAAAACTTCATCATGAATAAATACAATGTTGTGATAATGAAAAATTCCAAAGTCATCTGGCAGCTGCCCAATCTCAGGGTCAGCCCAGACCGGTGTTAAATCCGGGTCAGGCGGCACCTGTGATATAGGGGCTAAACTTTTAATTGCTTCTATGTTTTTAAAATGACCCCATGTCTTACCTTCATCTTTAGAGATAGCGGAAGATAATCGGCTTCGCCGGAAACCTTTGCGTATTTCAGCTCGTGATACCTGATTCCAGACAATCAACAGATCACCTGTACTAGGTATCCGCCCAATCCTAGCCGGGGAATAGGAAGACATCAGCTCCATTGGTTGAGCTCCAGGCCACCAGGAGTGACCTTGGTCTTCGCTAAAAGCCTGAGAAAGCCGACCTATGGCAGTCCTGCCGACAAGCATAATTCGACCGTCTTTCAGCTCTACACCACATGGTTCAGTAAACAAATCGCTCCATTTATCATCCCGCCAGCCAATAATCCATCCGTCACACGCTTTCCAGCACCGTCCATTATCATCAGAATAATATACTCGCCCGGCCTCAAATTGAGGATAATGACCTTCTGTTTCAGTGGCTATACGCACACCCTTATAAGTCCCGTAAGTCTGACCGCGTTTATCAAACCTACTGCCAAGCAACTGGGTGTATGTTACCAATATCAATCGCCCATTACTAAGCGCAAACATGGTATCAAAAAGTCCCATAGTTAGACCAGGCAAAGTAATCTGCACTGGTTCTGACCAACTTTTACCTTCATCTGAAGACCAGCAGAAGAACCAATTATTAGTGTCGTTGCCAAGGGCTGTGGTCATAGTCCATTTATCGGCATAGTAAAAACCCAGTTCGTTGTTAGGCAGACGTAGCATACCCACCCTTGTTATATCCGGCGTTTCTTTTAACTTGATCACACACGACTTGAAAGTTTTACTTTTAGACCAGGTGCGTCCTTCATCCATCGATTGTTGCCCTTCACCAGTCATCAGGCTGCCATCCTTCATGCGAACTATTGAATGCCAAACTAAGCCGTCAAACGTAATACCTTCAGTTTCATTCTCAAGTTTAATATTCAAATCTCCTGTTTCAAGTCCTGCCTCCGGCATTTCTGACTTAAGCATACCGTTATTATCTCTAAGATTATTATCTGTCATTTCATGCTTCTCCGTTGTTATAGTTTGTTTCGTTATTTTAACTATCTTACCAAATGCAATTCGCTGTATCTTCCTTCAAGACAATTTATGACATCTGTAGCCGTAATCTCTGCAATCTTCTGATTAACCTCTACGGAATTTGAGCCAATATGGGGAGTTATTATCATGTTTTCTAATTTTCTTAGATCCTTCTCTGAAAGAACAGGTTCGTACGGCTCTTTCTCAAATACATCTAGCCCTGCTCCTTTTACCCTGCCAGAGATAATGGCATCATAAAGGTCTTTTTCATTAACTACTGCTCCTCTGGACGTATTTATAAAATATACGCCTTTTTTCATTAACTCAAAAATATGTTTATTGAAAAAATGGCGTGTGTCGGGAGTTGAAGCGATATGAACGGAAACAAAATCTGCCTGTGCTAATACCTCTTCTATAGATGTGGAATAAGAGACAACCCCAATTTTTTCTTTTATTTCATCAAAAGATAATCCACTCTTTTTGCAGAGATCTTCTTTAGAAATTACATCGCAGCCAATTACATCCATTTCTAAGCCTAATGATGCTTTTTTGCATACCTTTTGCCCTATATTGCCAAATCCAATCACCGCCAATATTTTACCTCTTACTTCTACACCAGTCATTGGATCCCATTCTCCTGATTTAAGACGGTTATTTTGATAATGAGAACTTCTTGCCAGACACCCTATTAGACATATAGCATGCTCAGCTACAGCATTATCCAAGGCTCCTGGAGTATTGGTCACCAATATTCCTTTCTTTTGCGCTAAGTCTTTATCAATATTGTCATGTCCCACCCCGAATCTGGCTATAATTCCTCCTTTGGGAATGGCATCATATAATTTGTTTTTGTACGGATCCACTCCAACTATAACTGCTTTCCCATTCAGTTCTATTATCTTTCTACTTAATGGCTCCTCGTCATTATTTGCAGGCACAAATTGATATTTTTCTCCAGAATATTTCTTGAAAACTGTTTCCCCTTTATTGTATTCAAACTCACTTATCAATATTATCTCTGGCATTTAAACTCTCCTTAAGATTTACCGATTATTGGGGTTAACTCTTTAAACATTTTCCTGAAGTGATGTCCAAGTACAGTGATGTCCAAACTCAAAGCTATAAATCTAAAACCCTCTTTGTAACGCTCGTATACATCCTCAACTGATGGAGGAACAACATGTATACCCGCAACAACCCCTGCATTCTTAGCTGCTTCAAGCACTTTCTTCATAGCAGCTCGCATGTCAGGATGATCAAACTGTCCCAGGATACCCATAGAGCCTGAAAGGTCATATGGTCCCATAAAAGCCCCATCTACTCCTTTGACTGAGAGTATCTCATCTATATTTTTTACTGCATCTTTGTGTTCTATCTGGCAGATAAGAACGACTTCTTCGTTAAAATTATCTACATACTCTTTTAAACCAAATCCATACTGGTTTGCGCGAGAAAAACCAATCCCTCTCTTCCCAACGGGAGGATATTTACAGGCCTCAACTGCCCTCTCAGCATCTGCTCTGGTATTTACCATAGGCACAATGATGCCTACAAAGCCTGCATCCAGAGATCTCCTTATCCAGATACTATTATTCTCCGGGAGACGTATAAAGGGCACACAAGAAGTTCCCTGTATTCCTTGAAGAAATCTCTCTCCAATCTCTATATCATTTGCTCCATGTTCAGTGTCTAATGTAAGCCAATCAAAACCTGCCTGAGCTATAATTTCTGCTACCCTGGGATGACCAATACTTACCCAGCTGCCAACCGTTAGCTTACCTTCTTTAATACTCTTTTTTACTTTATTCATAATTGCTCCTTTATTTTATAATTTCAAATTCTGAGCCGCCCGGTACATAGCTTCAATGTTTTTAACTGGGGTATCCGACTGAAGGTTATTACATGGAGCAAGAATATAGCCGCCATTAGCGCCAAGTATCTTTATCATATCAAGAGTTCGCTGGTAGACGGTTTCTACTGTTGCCGAGGGCAATAAATTCTGAGTATCTATAGCTCCGTGAAAGACCATCTTCTCCCCAAATTTTTCCTTAAGTCGCTCCGGCATCATGTCTTTTGCAGTGATTTGTACAGGATCAATGATATCTGTTCCGGCTTTAATCAGATGTTTTAAAATAGGGGAAATAGCTCCGCAGGAGTGAACCATTACTTTTAGCCCATGACTATGAGCCAGGGCAATAATGCGAATATAGGGTTCAAGAAAAAAGTCTAACCACATCTCCTCACTAAATAGCATAGCGTTTTGAGAACCAAAATCGTTTCCAAAAAAGAAAACATCTATTTTTCCCTTCAATGCACTGAAAAGGCGATCATTCAGAGCCATGTAAAAATCACACATTCTTTTAATTAATGCTTTGATCATTTCGGGTTTTAGGGCCATATTCATAAGAAACTTTTCGAAACCAAGAAGACGATAGGAGTTGCCCATTATCGCAGTCCAGAAACCGCTAATAATAACTCTGTCTGCATTTTGCTCGCATTCCTCAATTAGTGATTCAACGTCAAACCATTCTGGTTTAGGCCACGAATGTTTTAGTACGTCCTTGGCGGATTCAGCATTCTCTAATGCTCCGCTAATCACTTCGTCAGCGCCGAATTTCCAATCATGCTGAGCTCGTAAATAGCGAATGCCGAATGGGCAGGTCCTCTGAGTCTCGGTTATATCCAGCTTTGGTCCACGATAAATCTTCATTGAACCTTCATTTTGGCTGATATCACGAACAGAAAGGTAATAAAAATCACAGCACAGCTCATCCAGCAGCTCTTTCTCTGATGTAACACCAAGATAAGAACGAAGCTTTTTATCTATAGCCCTGCCAGCCTGATAGTCTATAGGAACCCGGTCCGGAGTTTGGTGATTACAAGCTGCCATAAATCGTTCCTTTGAGTTCATACTCCCCCTCCTTTTGCTTTTAAAGATTGTTTGGCTTCAACAAGAACCTCGTGAACGATTACAGGACTGGATATCTCCGTCATATCTGCACTGCACCAGAGCGATAGCTCATTGAAACCTACGCGCATTACACCGGAATTGACATCAATAAAATAGTGATGCTGACCGTGAGAAGCATCGTCCTGCACTGGAGGTTTGAACAACTTATGATTAAGCCGCATATAGATTTTTATATCATCTCCACCACCTGTAATCCAGAAGTGGATTATAAAACGAGTATTTGGATTATCGGCATCGGGACCGATAGCAAGGGGAAGCTTGCGTTCCATTTTCTCGAGCGGAACTGGAAGTGACGTTGCCTCCGAGCCGTGATGACAGAAGCCACCCCGGTTTGAGGAACCAATACCGTAGAGTTTGTCCTTACCCACTAGAGTTGCCGGGTCGCCAACCTCGCTGAGTGGTTGATAGACCAAATCTTTTGCCATCGGGCCAACCCTCGGATCTTCCTGACAATAAAGGTTAAAAATGTTTATTCCATCAGCACCGCAGTGCCACCACCAAGCTGCTGCCGCGCGGATGGCCTCATGCCAGGCAGAAACCCGTTTGAAACGCTTGGGACTGTTGTTTCTCTGCTTATACCAATCAACGAATGAGTTAGTATTGAGCGAAGGATAGATTGGCACGTCGTATTTTGCGCCAAGAGCTTTCCACTCATCCAGACGAAGAGCGTATGGCAAATAGCCCATACCGACCGTAAGGATATCAACCAGCCCTTCTTTCAGCCATGCCTCGACATCCTGACCCAGAAGAAGCGACTTCTCGGGCGAATCCATTACGTGTGCAATGAGAGTGTACGGACGACCACGTTTTTTACCGATTGCATCGAGACGTGCTCGAACCTGCCGCACAAAATCGGTCATAAGAGACGCTAACTCAATACCGCGACCCAGCGGGAAGTTCCATACGAATCGTGTAAAGTCCAGATCGTAACCGTCGAAATCATGAGCAGCCGCAGTCTTCTCAATAAAATCCAAACGGTAGTTGCGAACTTCCTCGCACTCAAAGTTGAACGCGGTCCAGAGAAAACGCTCAGTAAGCTCGCGTGGCAATTCCTTATCCTCGACCTTGCCGATAAGCCATTCGGGATGTTTGGCTTTCATAGGATCGTGAGTCTCCTCGAGCGTCCTAGCCATGAACGAGTCATGTATGTCGTTCATGCGCAGTGATGCCCAAACTTCCATGTCTTTTGAGTGACAGGCTTTAATAAGGACGTCGGCAGCGCGCCACTCGGATTCCAGACATGGCAAAATAGCGCGGTGCCCCTGGTTGAGGTGTCCCCAAGGCGGATTAGCTCCGTTACCCACACACCAAACGTAGGTATCTACATGGGTATCAAATACTGGCGTTGTACGTGCATCAAGAAACGATTGCTCGTCTACGACACCATAGTCATAGCCTTTTCCTTTTTCGTAGCCGTACATCTGATCACCGTCATCGTTATAGATGATACGGCGTTTACGCTGCGTCTTGAAAACCCGACCACCGTTCTCCATTTGTTTTTCCCTCCGTTTTTAGGCATTTATTTTTTAGACATGTTCTAATGTTTTCCATGACTACAACTTATCTTTGGCATCACTAATACCGATTTGATACTGCAACCATCCATCTCTGATTCTATCTATCGGAGCTGATTCACATATTACCATTTCCTCTACACCTTCTTCTGCCAAATCCAGGGCCACCCGGGTAATATCTTTTGCTTCATTTATTTGGTAACCGTAAAGTTTTACTGATATCGGTATCTCTTTTTTCATAAGCTTACGCAATTCATTCATCTTTTTTGCGAGAGTCTTTCTGTCCGGTAATTGGACATTACCAATACAGCCGGGATTCAGACAGTAATGCAGGCTGTCAACTAAATCTTCTCCAGTCCATACGGCAATATCTTCATAATTACCGGCTAAAGGCCCTTTAAGAGGAACCATCTTAACATTTTCATGCCCGCCTTTGCCTGGAGGCGGATTTACATCCCAGTCTTCACACCACATTTTATTATCTAAAGGAGTGACAAATCCAATAATCTTCGTCTTAGGGCTAATCTGCTTCTGCAGCTCGCGTACTTTTCTCAGCCACCCTGTTACATAATTACTCCTGAACTGAATCCATTCAGGATCACCGTTAGAAATTTTCAAAGGGTCCTTTCCTGTTTTTTCGCGAAAGGACTTAATTACACACTCATCATACATGTCCATCCTTACTCCATCTTCGTCATATAGGGCTATTCGATGATCACCACCCTTGTAGAAATCAAGAGAAATAGCATCAAAGGGGTAGGAAAGGTGTTCTTTTATTAAGGAAAGACGATATTCCAAAGCTTCTTTTTGCCCCCAGGAAATTCGACCTAAAACATGCTTGCCATGTCTGTTTAATGAACGCAGTTCAGGATGGTTATCATAAAAATCGCTTTCATTTCCCCAACCATGAGCTTCTGCGTCTACCTCTGACCATGAATAAATCTTTAAGCCTATCTCTCTTCCAAACTCAATGGCGGTTTTGGGACAATCAAAATCAGAATGATGTGTTCTGTTACACCACCTGCTGGCAGAGGAAGTAGTGTTACCTACTTTTCCATAAGACCAGCTTTCACATATCCAATCTTTTTTGCATTTATAAAGAGGGGTTCCTACTTTTGAAGGATACATAGTCTGGCCTGAACCCATCCGCCAATAAACAGAATCAAAGCCTGTTGCCTGAACTTTATCTAAGATATACATAACCCCCGGTTCACCCCAAGTCCCATAATACAGAGTATGATCAGCAAAACTGACATAAATTCCAAACTCCATTTTTCTATCTCCTAAAATTCGAGTAATAGTTATTAAAAGTTAATTTTCGCATTACTTTTTGTCGCTATCTCGCATCAATCCACAGGAAGTCGCCATAATGTTATTTCCGTTTTCGGGCCAGCTTTCCTGAGAACCTGCCAACACCCCAGATAACAGTGCCTTCTTGTGTTTTTTACTTTATCTTTCAGAGAATTATAATTGAAACCGTTTGCCCAATCATGAAATTCGGCGGCTTTACGTCTTGCTTTTTCAAATTTCTCTTCATCGGCAAAATAGGTTCCGTCCTCCATTTCCAATTTTATTTCCTCATCGGCATCGTAGTATGAATATACAGTCAGGAGATTACCGTCATCGAGCTGGAGTGTATTACCGAAACCACCCCCACTCTGGAGGTAATCAGGCGTTTTTTCATCAATTACGATCCGATCCGAATTAATGTCAAATTCGGGATTGCCGTTTTTGTCTTCAGTCACGATAATGGACTGAACACCCATATGATTACCTTCTACTGGTTCTCTGACTGTGAATGTAAACAGAGTCCTTCCATCATCAAGCCGCACAATAGACGGATACATAGCGCTCAGAATGTTGACTGCCTTGATCGGATGCCATGAAAGTCCGCTGTCCTGCGACTCAAAGAGTATTTCAACATCAAAATGGTCAAAACCTTTGGCGGTTGAATGATCAAAATCGGGTAGACCGTCTAGTTTTTCTGTAAAGACCATGAATTGAGGATTGCATCTGGCCAGCATAAAAAGACGGGCTTGATCGGTTTTCCAGAAGACTGCCTCCTGGTAGGGAGAGTATTTGTATTTATCTCTGTCATAGCCGTAAAAAACCGTGGAAAAAGGCTTCCATGTTTTTCCCATGTCAAATGACTTGAAGACATAATCTTTTCCATAACCGCATCCCATTCCCATAAGTAAAACATTATCGTCTACTTCTATTATGTTTCTACTGGAATAAGTATTATCGACTTTATCTGGAATGATATCTTTATCTATAACAGTGCTTTCCCATGTATTTCCTTTGTCCTCCGACCGGTAAAGAATTGCAACAACTCTGCCAAGCCTATTCCTTACTTCATTCTTGAGATGATGTGTTGTCATAATCACGGTATCATCTTTGAAAACATTCAGATATGGCTCTCTTCCCCAAAGGGTGTCATAATGCCTTGCTTCCCATGTCAGTGCATTATCGCGGGAACGGTAGAGCATAATGTGTTCCGTGCAATTGCCATCCTCGTGCGGTTCATAATGCATATGAAAATTAGTAAGAAGCAGTTCACCGTCAGCAAATTTAATGACATTCGGCTTGTATGCTCCAAGTCCTCCAAGCTGTATTCTTTTACAGTCAATTTTTTCCGGAAGCTTTTCCGGGTTTTTAACTCTTAGATTGTCTTTATATAATTTCATTTTTATTCATCCTCATGATTTATTACAGTTTAGTTTAGTAAGACGCATAGGAGTAAAAAGTCTCCATCATTGCTGCGAAATTTTCCGGAGGCACACCACTCTGAATACTGTGAACAGGAGTAAATATAAAACCACCCCCTGGAGCTAAATCTTCAATCCTGCGCTTAACCTCGTCCTTAACCTCTGCTGCAGTCCCATAAGGCAAAGTGTGTTGAGAATCAAGACCGCCTCCATGAAACACAATAGAATCTCCAAATTCTTTTTTAAGTTCTGCAGTATCCATATTTACTGCACTTACCTGGACAGGATTTAAAATTTTGACACCTGACTCTATAAAATCAGGGATAATCTCTCGGATAGATCCACAACAGTGAAGTTCTATATAAGCTCTTCCTTGCGACCATTTCTTTATGGCATTAAAAAGCTGGGTGTGTCTTGGTTTAATGAAATGCCGATACATTTCAGGACTTATAAGCAAACCATTCTGGCTCCCCAGATCATCCGATTCGGTTATAATAAAATAATCGCAATTAGCACACATTATCTTTTCTATTGCTTTCTGCCAGTAAGCGAGTTTATATTCAAGTATCTTATCAAGAAGTGCTTCAACAGATTTTGTGTCCATGGCAAGGTCCAGCATAAACTTCTCATGACCGCGCAGAAACATAGCCATTTCAAAGATACCAGCACAATCGCGGGAAAGCACAATAGCTCTTTTTCTTTCATTATTAATTTTAATAGCATCTTCTATAAAATCTTTAAACATAATTTCTGAACATGGATCTGGCAAGTGACACCCCAATATGTCCTTAACTTCTTTCGCTTCAGCCAGTGGAAAATCTTTTAAGTCAAAATAGTTTCCTCCCTCCGGCATATACCATCCACAATTCCAGCGATCTAGATAATATTTGCCATTTTCTCTATCTTCAATCTCTCCGTCCTCAGCCAGAGAATTTGGATTAATACTTTCCAAATCAACTTTTAAAAAGTTGCGAAAATCTTCCTCGATCTTTGCCAACTGTAAATATCTGACAAAAATTTCCGGCTTGATCTGAGGTAATCCATAGAATTGTCGAAAGAGATGATATGCTCCAATATGAATACCAGATACCCGCGTGCCTCCTATATCTAAAGGAATTCTATCGGGCTCTTTTAATTCTAATGCAGTTTTAACTCTTTCCTTTGAATTCATAAATCGTCTCCTTCTCACTTCAAATTACAATTTTAATATATCTGCGATTCCGTATTATTACTATTCATCTGCTATTTTTTCAATGTATTGTATGATTCTATAATCCTGGACACAGCGCCAGCACAGCAATTCCTGCCTGATTCACTGAGATGAAGCTGGTCTTCAGATAAATACCGGTCAATATCAGACATCACAATAGAATGTAAATCATTGACGGGCATCTTATATTTCTTCATTATATCCAGAGCTATGCTGTTATATTTATCAATCTCATTGTTCTTCCATGACCATTGGTTATTGAGAAATGGTCTTTGAGGATGAACAGGTGTAGTTGTAGCCCAGATTACCTGAGCTTTTGTCTTCAATAATCACCTCAACAATGTATCTTTGAGTTCACCCTTATTCAAATAAACACCCATGCTCGCGTACTATGTCAATAACAAGCTGAATGTTTTTCCATGGATATGAAGGATAGGATGAATTGGTATCGCCTATCATATGTTTATATCCTTTGACTGAATCCAGTACATATTCAGTTCGCTTACGAAGTGTTTCCAAATCATCGCTGTAAAGAAGCTCGCAATTTATTCCACCCCGTGTAGCAATATTATGACCGATCTGACTGCGTGTTTCACGCATACTCTCAATATCACCAGTGGGAGACATGGCCAAGCTTTCAAGCACATTGATCTTCATTTGCTGATAGGTGCCTGCTTCAGCAATTTTTTTCATCTTGCCGCACGTATGCAGCCATGACAGTTTACCTTGTTCTGCTACAATCTCATTTAAACGTTTTGCCTGAGGTATCATATACCGCTTATAGATATCCGGGCTCAGCCATTCATATCCGTTTATTGCATAACCGTAAATATCAACTTCATTCTCCCGACCTAATTCCAGCCAAACTTTGGTCATCTCCCAGTGTCTATCCATCAGCTCTTCCATCAGTTCCCGCTGATCAAACAAAAAATAAATAGCAGTTTCCTGCCCCATATAATAACAGCTTGTTAATTCTACTGCAGGAACAAACAACCAAAGCATTATTGGAAACTGGTTGCGAATCCGTTCTTTTCCAGCAGCGATAGACTTGCTAACTTTCTGACAAATTGCAGGATTTTTGACAATGGCTTCCGTTGTCTTGCGAATCAAGCACGAAAAGGCCGGTATATCCCGCTCATCTTTGACAAAAAATTCCCTGTGGTAAGAACCCTTGTCCTTAGGGAATTCCTGTATCTGGGTTAGCGTACCCTCGGGTGTTTTTATCCGCTTTGTTCGTTTAGGCGTACCGTCTGGCAAGGTCTCCTCCTGCTCTTCTATTTGAATATCATCAAGAAATGGAATTGCTTCAAATGGCAATGGTGATTTGACACATGCCAGCAAATGAGTGCCGGTCTGTTCAGCAATATCAATAGCCTCAGTCCAGTTTACTTCTCGCTGGTCCTTGCCTAGTTTGGCTGATGCCACTTCAAAATTGCTAAGTCCCATCAATACAGGAACATCTTTTGGATCTCCGTTGCGTATCCAGTCTAACAGTCTTTCTCTCTTTGTAGACATTTCTCATCTCCTTCCAGTCGATTTATAACATTTTTTTGTTTTTGATTCAATGGCTGTAGGGGACACACTGGTTTACCATTACCTTTACCCAATGTCGAAACGGCATATTTTGTTCCACTTATCCAACAAGAACCTGCCAGGAACAACAACTCCCGCAAAAGCAATATTCTCTTGTTCAGCCGAAGCAATTCATCAGTGTTATGATCGACGACCGCGTTGTAAGCCTGAACAAACGTTTGCGGTTCATAATTGGCAGTTATAGGAACTACACCTGCAGCTCCGCATAAAAGAGCCTCAGGGATGAAAGCCTCTCCACCATAAAAAACTTTAAGATTTGCGTCGCGTCCATTGCTTACCAGATTTTTTAAAAATGCGAAATCCCCTGAACTGTCCTTGCAATACTGCGTCCAACCTCGCTCAGCCATTTCACATATAATTTTAACTGACAGGGACGAACCAACGCAGGAAGGAATATTATAGACAATCATCTCATTGTCGCCGATGGCTTCTTTACACCTGCCATACAAACGCAGAAATTCGTCATCGGTTTTCAGTGAAATATAATACGACGGCGTAACGGCAAAATTAGAATAGCCGATTTGCGCCAGAATGTGTATTCGCTCAATTATCCTATTGGTGGAGGTCTCCATCGCACCGCCTATCAAAGGAACAGCGTCTTTTGCTTCATCAAAGACAATTTCCATCATTCGCCCCCATTGATCCGCCGTCAAAAGAGGAGCTTCGCTTGATGAGCCACCCGCCAATAAGCCGTGCACACCGGCATCAAGCAAAAATCGCACTAGTTTTCTAAGAGATTCCTCATCTACACGATCATCTCTATCAACCGGTGTAATCAGCGGGACAATAACGCCATGTAATTCGGACTTATTCATATTAGCTCTCCTTGTTGCTATTTCCTGATTTTTGTTATATGTGGATATATTCCATATTTTCCTACTGCCTTAATCATTGCCAAATAATTCTTCGGGTTTACAGATAAACGCATACTATTAGACGATGAAATTTGTTTCCTCAATGTTTCAGCTTAAAAAGCTTAGAAGAATTTTTCCCCATAATCTTTTCTTTTAGTTCTTCATTTCCATTTTTATTTCCCCATGACATATGCTTATCAGTAAGATTATCTAAGGATTCCTCATCTATTTCTATTCCTAGACCCGGTTCATTTGGTATTAAGGCGTTTCCATTTTCTACTGCATAAAGTTCTTTAACTATTTTTTGAGGAAAACCATGGTCAATAATTCCGCATAATTCTCCACATGGAAAATCTAATCCTATGACTGATGCAAGCGTTTGAAAAGCAGCTGTCCCAACACCTAAAAAACCTGTTCCGCCAATCATCGTGGGAATATCCATTGAACATGCAGCCGAATGAACCATCTTTGCTCGTTCCAGACCACCTTGCTGGCAGGGATGCTGGTTTATAATATCAGCTGCTCTTTTAGAAATTACAGCACCCACGTCTCTGAGTGTTCTGGCTCCTGAATCAACCATTATTTTAACCCCATCATCTGCACGAAGCTTCCTATATTCCTCAAGAGTTCCCGATAATGGATCCTCAATAACATCAAGTCCAAGCGCTCCGAATTTTTCTATCGCATTCTTTGCTTTAGTAAAATCTTTATAGCCGCAATTCACATCTGCCTGAAGATATATTTCTTTCCCTACTCTTTTTCTAATATACCTAATTATTTCTACATCATATTCAACTTCACCAATTAATTTGACCTTAAGATATCTATATCCTTTTCTAACAAATGCAAGCGCTTTCTCTCCTGCCTCAGATGAGCTTTCAGAAAATATACAGGGCATAAGAGGAACACTGTCTCTTTTTCTTCCCCCTAAAAGAGTACAAAGTGGCATCTCATGAACTTTTGCTACAAGGTCATAAAGCGCTATAGAAAAGGCTTCTCTGACAGTGTTGTTTTCTTTTTTTAGGAGATACTCAGGTAGTAATGCTTCTAATTTTGAAGCATTTCCCCCTATAACTTCCTTAGCAACATCACGATAAAGGCTAGAAATTCCGAGTGATTCTCCGTAACCTGTAAAATTACCAGATCTTATCTTAATGAAAGAAAATGGAAAGCTTTTAACCACTCTGTAAGAAAATCTTAAATTTGTTGGAATGCTGCCTTGATAAATATCTATTTTTTCAATTATTGTCTCTTCTGTCATAAATTCTCCCGTTATTTTTAAGCTATTTTATAAATTTACTCCATTCAGAGTCTTCTTTTATATATAAATCTGGCCTACGATATTTTTTATATATCCATCTCATATCTTTAATTCCTGGCTCGGCGTGACCATTGACCATCCACTTTCTATCAACATCTATTGTTGCTGTCACCACGCCTTCCTCCTTTTGACTGGATGCTATGATATTTCCATCCTGTCCTATAATACAGCTTGGATAACAGCTTCTGGGATCCCACGAATCACCAGATTTCGTCCCCCAGGTTGATGCTACAATGTACACTGAGTTAAACATCGCATGAGCCCGTATGTGAAGCATATAGGTATCGGGGTCAGGTGTATTCTGTTGGTGTGGAAAAAATATTATCTTTGCTCCTTTCCTTGCCAAGATTGCTGGAAGTTCAGGGAAATAGCTATCAAAACATATCATAATGCCAATAGTGCCGAAATCTGTTTGAAAAACAGGAATTGTATTTCCCCTTGAGATCTTGAATTTTTTTACCTCTAGTGGAGTAGAATGGATTTTGAAATATCGGCCTGCTACTATACCATTTCTATCTATTAAAATAGCACTTGCATAATTTTTCTCATTATACCTCTCACTAATTGGCATAATGATATACATTTTATATTTCTTGGCAAAAGGCATGATAAATGTGCCGACAGATCCCGTGGATGATTGTGCTCTTTCGCGTAATTCAGCAAAATCTTCAGGTAAACATACTATGTCACTATTTCTTTTGCCTGCAATATCTAAAAGAGTGCCAACGTATTCTAGATACTTTCTTATACTGGTACTGGCTTTTCTCACTGGCCTTATGCTACTTACGATAATATCTTTGCCCATGTAACCTCCTAGTTAATTTCTATTTTCTATAATATTAAAAAATTGAGTAAACTTCAGTTTACCATTCCTTGTATATATCCCTAGTAGATAATTGACCATACTTAATAAATGCTTTGCAGGCAATATTCTGCCATTTTGCATCAAGGCCTATTCCTTCGTTATCTCTATAATATCCTGCTATAAATCCTCCTCCTTTGCATCCTAATTTCTCAATCATTTCCTTAACATCGCTCTCAATGACCTTTTCATCTCTACTCTGCAAAGTGCTTTGAATATCAGCAGGACACCAATATGTAACCTTGCCTGAATATTCCGATAGTTTGTCAATCCCGTGAACTTTTGGTTGGTCAAATTGAAGTACATCTATCCCACATTCTATCAAATCTGGAATAATCACAGTCATTTTCCCACAAGAATGCATAAATACCTTCAGCTTATTTTCATGTGCTGTATTACACAGCCTTACAAAACCTGGCTTAAAAACTTCTCTCCAGAGTCCGGGACTTATCATAAGATTCTCCTGTGTTCCCCAGTCCTCGTAAAAGAAAATAGCATCTGCACCTGCCCTTGCATAGTTCCATATGGCCTTTTCCAAAAGAGTGTTAATTTTCTCATTTAAGATAACAATTTCATCTTTATTTAATAATAAATCCACAAGGTATTGGTCTAATTTTCTCATCTTTCTAGTTATATTAAAAGCAAAACCTGGAAGAGATCCAATCTTGAATTTATCTCTATTACTTGCAAAATTTTCTTCTGCCTCTTTGTAATTTTGATAGTTATCTAAATCAGGTAGTTTTATTGCCTCTATCATGTCCAGATTGTCCAGTATCCCTTTGTGAATCTCTCCTTTTGTACGACCATCAAGTCTTCTCCAGATATTTCCCCATTCGTCAATTCTCTCTTCAGTATTTTTATCAATTTTATGCCACTTGCTTGTCTCAGAACCAATTAAGTTGTAAGAATAACTGTAGAAATCATTTAAATAAGGAGAGGGTAGATTCATAGCTATTCTCTCAGGCTGATCGTAATTCAATGTTCTAATTACTATTTCTTTGCTAGTCATAACTAATTTCCCTCCCAAAATTCCTTATTCATATCCTACTAGTTACTGATTTTCTAAGTTATTTTTTTAGTTTTCTTGCATTGTCATCATAAGTTATTTTCCCAATCTCATCAGATTGTCTCTGCGCGCACATCCTTGGATGGAAATTTCCATATTTTGTCAGGTCAGTATCAGTCAGCTCCTCAAAAGAGTAACCTGTTTTGTCATGCCTTGCTTTTTCCAGTTTTCTGACACCAATATGCTCCCCCATATTTCTATCGAGGAGAACCTGGACAGAAGTCATATCAAGCAGTACGCGTTTTGATAACAACTTACGAATTTCTTTATCAGAGAAGCATCTTAAAGTTTGTTCCCCCACTGCATAAACAGAAGATGGCGAATCGTCTATAGATTTAGTGAATCCGTGACTGATTCCGGGTATGAAGAAAGCAGGGCTCCATACCGTGGACTTTTGTATAAGCCCGCGCATGGTAGATTCACTTTTAGAGTGGATGAAATTGGCTATTTCAGGATGAAACAATACCTTGACACCTCTTGCGTTTCTATCATCTATGTTCAATGCGTTAAGGGCATTAAACTGTTTGCGATATTTCCTAATAATTTCACCGTTGCGGCCAATGAGAAGAGCGGTGTTGTAATGTCATTGTTTTGTCTTTTTTTATATAAAATCATCTTTTACTTCTATCTCTTCTACTCCTCCCGTTATTTTATATTTCCATTCAAAGATGGAAGGCGAAATAATACGAACCAGGTTTTGCGAGCCAAGATATTTTATTATTTTGTTAAGCCGCGAATCGGATAGCAGTAAGACTTTTTTGATCTTTCCCACCTTGATTTTTCTCGTAGCGGAGAATTTTTCTACTATTTCTTTGATTTCAGGAAAGCTCTTAAGCACTTCTGGTAAAATAAAAAGTTTCATCCCTGCGACATATAAAGGATAATTGTTTTCCCCACCTCTTTCAGGAGTTACCCTATAGGCATAGTAAGAAGGGCTCTCCGCAGATGACAGATGTTCCTTATTTGAAGGAACAAAATACGCCTTAATTTCATATCCCTGATGAATGTTTATTTCTTTATCAAAAGCTGTTAAATGGATATGAGCATCTCCGTTTTTATCTGTAATTTTGTAAACTTCCTGAGGTTCAGGCTTTGGCGGACTAGTATCATAAGTGTCACGGTAGCGCGTTTGTATCCAGAATTTAATTTTCTTTTTAGACAGACCCTTTTTCCCTGAAGATAAATGCGCAGTATAGGCGTTTATATATCTGGTTTTTTTCTTATTCAAATCTCTTGTAAGTCCGAGTGTTGTAACTGAGGGTAGATTTTCTTTCAGCCTGAAGACATGCTGCCCAACATACTGATGATTTTGGCCGAAGATTTGATCTGCCCCACAATGCCATGCGCATAGAAACCTGCCGTCTTTAAGTTCTATGATCTGGGGTTGATATCCTGAGGATGGCAAATCCTCGATTCTCTGCCATGTCGCACCCTCGTCATTTGAGCAAGTGAACGCTCCGCCACCGGTGCGCAGGTCCGGAGCTCTGCGCTTCATTTCAGCGATCGACATTGTTGAGCTTAATCCTCTGCGAACGGCCCCGACAAGAAGACCTGATTTAGTAACACAAACAGTTTCAGGAACTCTTCCACTGACGACATCATATACCGGACCTGGAATAAAACCATGTTTGGTCCGGTGAACGTATTGCCTGACCTCCGGCCCGGCTTGAACAGTTGAGTTTAAGATAAGCAGGTCTCCTGAAGGAAGTTCCACAAAATCAGGCTCAGGCGTAGAAATACCTGGAAAAACTATCAGAGGGCCTTCCCAGTTTATCCCATTATCAAAGGATATCCAGCAGCCATGTTGCCCTTCCTGCCGGATATTCGGTCTTTTGGTATGACGTGTAGCCCGCGGCCTTCCTTGACCAAAAGTAGCCCCAAACCCACCAAGAGCAACCAGTGTCCCGTCGCACAAACGTCTTAAACGATATGGAGAGGCACTAAAGTCTTTTTCTTGAAAAATTGATGAAACCGACCATGTTTTACCGCCGTCACTTGATTTTTGGATTCCGCCTTTGGGAACTTCTTTTTGGTAAAACGAAAGATAGTTCGTGCTGAATCCTCTTAATATTGTCCCGTCAGGCAGAGAAGTGTAGGCAAAAACGTTCATTAAACCACCATTATCGCACCTGCCTGTTTCCACCCACGTCTTTCCTTCATCATCAGATTTCATAATTACATCTTCAGATATAATATCCGGTCCGCCTCCACAGAATGAGACCTGATATTTAATCGGCAGCGCCATTGATTCCCAGAATTCAAGCGGGACAGGTCTATAAGACGGATTAGACACGCGGCGTTTTTCAGCAAACGCAAGCATTAGTTCTCCGTTTACCGCTTTCCACAAACTTACCCAGCATGCATAACCGGGCCGCACTTTGGGGTGATAAACATCATTAATTTCTACATCATACGCTTTTGCACAACCTGCAGTATCTTTTGACATTTTATCTCCTTAACTATTTATACGTATTGTCAAAATATTATTAGTGATTTTCTAATTCCTTCTTTCAAGTTTGTTATAGTTTAGTTACAAAAAGTTGATCTTTTTAACTTTTTTTGCGTTTTTACTTTATATGTAGAAACGCCGCGACAATTCAAGCTCGCTGCCACCTCCTTTCCAGCTTGATTAACCTTATTATATA
>Ga0207996_1000564_pt1 | contig 31735 bp, 28 predicted proteins | sample AntAceMetag02UKG_FD_184773 | JGI IMG/M metagenome (GOLD analysis project Ga0207996, IMG submission 184773) | Saline lake microbial communities from Ace Lake, Antarctica - Antarctic Ace Lake Metagenome 02UKG (SPAdes) (version 2) | ecosystem: Environmental > Aquatic > Non-marine Saline and...
TACTAACCCTAGCAGAACAACCAGAAGACTCAACACAAGTAGAATCAGTCAAATAAGAATCAACATTGTTCGCACCAGAACAAGTCTGATCAAGACAAACAGTAGTCGACGACCAAGTACCAGAACCACAAGCCCTAGAAGCATCACCATCACAAGCAATATAAGTATTAGCTCTTTCATTACAACTACCAAGATTATCTGTTACACAATTAGTTCCACTAGTACAAAAATAAGTAGCATCCCAATCCTGACGTGCAAGATTATTAACACAAGCCTCATTCCTAGTACCACTATAAAAATCAGAAGGAGTAACACAATCAGAATAATCAGAAGCACAAGCAGAACCAGCAGCGTTACAATAATAAGAAGTAGAACGACAATCATCCTCAACAGTACAAGAAGTCCTACAAGCAGTAGCAGAAGCACATTCTAAATAATTTGAACATGCAGTTGTTCCAGTATCACATGCTCCTGCACCATCACACAAACCATTCTCAATAGAATAACTAGAACAATCAGTAGCACACTCAGACTTCAAATCCTCAGAATCCAACTGAACAACACAAACATTAGAAGCATTACACTTAAAACAAGAATCACAATCAGAATTAACCAAACAATCACCACCAGGAACCCAAGTTCCTTCATTACAAACACCATCACCACCAATATAATCATCAGTTATACCATCATCACCACAACAATTATTAGAACCACCATCACCAGACCAAGTTTGAGCATCACATGCACCAGATGAAGTAGTACAATAAGCAGAAGCATCATCCCTATTTCTATCAGTAGAAGCACAAGCACCAGTAGAACAAGTATAATCCCTAAAAGTCGCCTGAACACTAACACAAGTATCATCAGTATTACAATCATACTCAGTTGATAAACAATTAAAAGAACTAGAATTATAGTATTCTGTTAAAGTATCACCAGAACAAGAATCCTCACCCCCCCCTGTACCAACAGCACCATCACAAGTATAAGTACCATCACAAGAATAATCAGTACCAACAGTACAAGTACCCTGAACAGCATAATCTAGTCCCCCATCAGTATCAGAAGCCTTCGTATCAGAACTACAATCACCATCAATACAACAATCACTGCCAGAATCACCAACACAACTATCAGAACAATCAATACCATCCTTAACAAAACGAGGAGTAGTAGAAGTAGGAGTAACATCACGATCACAATCATCCATATTAGAACAAGAAGAAAAAGCAGTATAATAATTACTACCAGTATAACAAACATCAACATCATTCTCAACACAAGCACTGCCTGCACACAAACCAGACGCAGTTGTGGTTCCACCAGAAGTACATTTATCTCCTGTAGTATCACAACCACAAGCAATATCATCACCACCCATAGTGTAAGAAGTATCACCAGCATTCAAACTAGGGTCACGAGCAGTGGCAGCACCGCAATAATTACCATCAACACACCACTTATTAGAATTACCAGGACAAGGAGCATTCTCTCCAATCTGAGAACCATCACAACAACAACCAACACCATTAGTATTACTATCCCAATCATCACTAGCACCATCATCACCACAACAATCAGAATTAGCCTCATTACCAGTACCAATCCAAGTATATTGACCACAATTTGTGCCAGTAGATTCACATGCAGTCGAAGAAGTATCCATATCAGAAACATAAGCACAAGTAGTTGCAGCACAATAAGTAGTAGCAGTAGGACAAGTACCATCATTAATATCATCACAATTAGAATTAATACCTGCATTACAAGCAACATCACAATAAGTATCCTCGTCTAAATTACCAATACAATCTTCACAACGAGAATCATCAGGATCATAATTACCTTCATCACTCCAATCACCACCAGAAGTAACAGTTTCATCACACTGATCACCTTCAGAACAAGAACCTTCAACATAATATGTACCACCGTTCAAACAAATGTCCCCTGAAACAGTACAACCAGAACTCGTACACAATCCTGCTTGAGAAAAATTACCATTACCAGTTTCAAAATCACAAGCATCACCCGTAGTAGAAGAACAAGCATCATAAGTAGCATCAGTGACAACCTCACAAGCAGAAGTACCAGTAGCACCACAATCCATTCTAACAGGATCAGTCTGATCACAAGAACCATCATCCAAACAAACACCACCAAGAGTAGCATGATTATAAGCATTACCATCATCAGAACAACCTGCACCATTATAACTATCACAAGTATCTGCAGCACGACAAGTACCATCAACACACAACTCAGAAACACAATCATTACCATCAGAACAAGGTTCATCAATATCATATTGACAAGTATTATCATCATCACAAGACAAACCAGAATCACATAATTTATCTCTACCACAACAAGCATCACCCTGACCCATAGTGCCAGTCGCCTGACAACTCCATCCTCCCCGATTACAACAATAACCAGTAGTGCCCAAACCATCACCAGCATTATTATCACATTCATCAGCAGAATAACCCACAACACAAGCAGTACATAAATCATCAGTATTATTCCAACCATTATTAGAATTATCAATGGCATTACCAGAACAACAAGTACTATCAGCTTCAGTAGCATAACCAGTAGTACCTAAACCAGATTCAGGAGTTATATCACACCGACGACCACCTTCATTAGCAGTAAAACTATCATCCTTAACACAATAATCATCAGCATCACCCCAAACACTATCAGTACTAAAACCATTCCAACCACTACCACAACAAGCACTATCAGCCTCAGTACAATAACCATCTGTACTTAAACCATTACTAGGATCAGAATCACAAATTTTATCACCATCAAGAGAATTACCACAGGTAGAACAATATTCATTACCATCATCCCAACCATCATTACCTCTATCAACAGCAGTACCAGAAGAAGTACAACAAGCATCATCACCGTCAGTACAATAACCATTTTGGCTATAATCTCCTCCAAGAACAGAAGAATCACACGGTTTATTGCCATGGGCATGACAAGTAGAATAATACAACCCACTATCAAGTGTTACATGACCTGATGTATCACAAATCCATCCAATACCACCATCTGCACAAGTTCCATCTTGAGTAAAAAAATCAGCAGTAAATGAACCAAAAGAATTATCACATGACTCTCCTTGACTTGAAACACTACATTCTTCCCAAGCAGTCTCCCCCATATCTGCATTAGAACAAGCACCAACACCACAATTAAGAGCAGCAGGTATATCAACATCACATACATCATCAACACAAACACCGTCTGGATCACCGTCTGCCACACCATTAACAACAATATCACACAAAGCACCATTATAAATAGATTTACAACCAGTTACTCCAAAAGTTCCATTTTGATTTTCATCAACAAAATGAGTATCTACACAATCCCCAGAAATACATTTTGCTCCTCCCCAAATAACATCATCAGGTGAATTATCACAAATTTGATTATCGTTACCAGCACAACTATCACATTCTTCATTATCATCATTCCAAATAGGATTAGTTGTTTCACCACTAACAATGTAACCATTACAACATGTTCCAGTAACACAGGCACCATCTCTTTGATAACCATTATTTCCAATAACTTTATCGCAACCCACGTGATTATAACCTACGCAAGAATTACGAAGAATAACATCAGAACTATCAAACCATCTTATAACCTCATCACCATCACACACATAATCAGCACCAGTATATACACAAACCCCACCCCAATCACTTCCTTCATAAGGGGTTGGATCACATTTTGTTCCATTAGGTGTGGGACCTTCTATATAATGATCCCCAGCTTCACAACCACAAGAATAATCTTCTTCATAACCATCACTTTGCTGCGTACAACATGTTGCACCACCACACCGACCATCTCTATCATAACCAGCAGTTGCTACATTAGAATCACAATATCTTCCTGTAGAACAAGCAGTATACAATAGTCCTGTAGTTGGATTACAATCATCATCTCCAACATTACAAGCAACTAAACCAATTTCACAACTTGCACCAACACAAACCCCTTCTGCAGTTGGTGAATCAAGAGATACACCAGGATCACAAATATAATGATTAGAACAAGTACAAAGTTCATCACCCTGATTCCAATCTTCGACTGTGTTAGAAACCTCACCACTATTCATAAGACCATCACAACAATTACCAACAGCACAAAAACCATTTCTTATATAAGCTCCCCCTGTCCCAAGAGCAGAATCACACTCTCTGTCAGCAGAACAAGAACAATCATAATCATCCTCCCCAGTATCCTTACTAACAAGGTGAGTATCAGCACAACAAGTATTGCTATTATCATCAGTACAAATACCCCCACCTTGAGGGCCAGATGATGCAGAATTATCACAAATCTCCCCATCACCAGCACCATTAAGAGCCATACAACTACAAACCTCATCACCATCACCCCAATCAGGACCAAGGCCAGTCTGCTCACCAGAAGCAATAATTGTTGTACAACAAGCAGTATTAGCACAATAACCGTCTCTACTATAATCTCCACCCGTAACAGAAGAACCACATTCTCGCCCTGCAGCACAAGTAATATAATAAGTTGAAGAACTTTTAGCCACAGGAGCTGATGTATCACATGTGGCGCCAAGACCCTCTGCACAAATACCATATTGAACAAAATTTCCACCTGCATCAGAGTCACAAGCGTCTCCACTAGTTATAGTACAAGAACCATATGTTGCATCTGTACCAGGTTCACAAGTTCCACTACAATCCATTCTTATTGGATTAGTATCTTGGCAGGTTCCAGTGCTCAAACAGGTTCCTGCTGCAGCATTATTCCATGCAGTGGCATCATCACTACAACCATAACCAGGGTAACCAGTACAATCAGTTCTACAATTGCCATCAACACAAATATCACTATGAGAACAATCATCACCATCACTACAAGAAACAACATCTTGACATCTACAAGTTTCTCCTTTCCCACAATTTAGTGGAAGAGTGGTATCACAAGGATCAGCAGCACAAGTTTTCCCACATTCATCTATCTCTCCGTCACCACAAACCCAATTATGAGTAGTACAAATACCGCTAGAACACTCATCAGAACAAGTAGGATCTGCATCATAGGCTTGATCATAAACAGTCATATTCTCGTCGCTGAACTCAAATAAAAGCATAACCCAGGCTTCACTTGGTGCAAGTTTATTACTTATTTTAAAACCAGTTCCATTACAAGTATAATTTTCAATAAAAACAGAATCTGTTTCATTTAACCATTCATACTCTAAGATTTGTTCACCACATTTTATTTCTAAAAACTTTAGATCAAACAAAGATGAATTATTACTATAATTACTCCATCGAGTCATATTAGGAGATTGAGAATCATTTGTTGGAGTAATTTTTAAGTCACCAATACCACTTGTGTTAAACATTACTGTCCAATTATCTCCTTCTTCGACATAAATATAAACATTCAAAACGGTTATATCTAATTCATATGTTTCGTTGCTTAGATGTGGGACAATCCATTCTATTCTATCAATTAAACCATTATTGTTTTCATCAACATAATTTATTTCATCATCAGTCAATGTTCGATACATTGTGCCTGAATCATCACCAAAATAATCTCCATTATACTCAACAGCATGATGGAGTTTAATCGACCATGCAGGAATATCCCCAACATAGGTGAATGCAGTTATATTTTCATAATAATAATTACTAGAAATAGTTATTTTCTTCTTTTTGTTTTCTTTAATTGTTTGTTCTATTAATTTTGGTGCTTCTGTATAATATTCAATTATTACTTCCTCTGTATCTTCAGGAAGGTCTATTGATAAATCTAAATTATCTGTACCGGGGATAACTGATTCTTTTGTTACTGCACCGGTTATCAAAAAATCAGGAGAATTATTGCCGGGGTCACTTTTTATTTCTTTTTCAACTTGCTTTATTTCAGAATCAGTTTGTTTTATTTTATCATCAAAATCTTGCTCTATCTTTTTGTCTAAACTATTGTCTTTTGAACTTTCGTATGATTTTTTTAATTCTTTTAATTCTTTCTCTTGATTTTTCCTTAAAGTTGGATCAAGAGTATGCTCTATTTTTACTTCGGTTTTATCCTCTTTAATCGCTTTAATTGTTAAATTTAATACACCGCTAGGAATAGAAGTGTTTAATTGCAATTGGGTTGTGTTTACTGCCTCATTTTTAGCAACTTTGATTGTTTTAATCCATTTTACAGGTTCTAAAACAGTAACCTTTTCTTGAACAACATCCTCACTAACTATTCCTGCTGCTTGAAAAGAATTATTTACTGAAAAGTTTAATGTATTGTTAATGATCAAATTTTCTGTGTAGTTTATAGATTCATTAAAAGTTTCATTAAGGGTGATATTTCCTAGTGGTGCATTAAGAACAGTTATTGAGAATATGTTTGATTGAATTAATGATGCTTTATCAGCTGCATAAACATAGAATTCATATACTCCCTTTTCAGTTGGTTGTAATGTTAAAATATTATTCTCTAAAGTTATGTCAAACGTTTGTTCTTCTTTATAATCAAAATGTAATTTATCATTATTTTCATCTGTAAAATATTCTGATAAATCATAAACTAAAGTTTCTCCAAGAGAAATTACTTCATAGTTGAATTCTTTTTCTTGTGCTGGTGGTTGTTCCTCAGCATATTTATAATAAGTTATTGTTTCAACAAATAATTCTGTGTTGTCAATAAGAATAACTATGCTGTCTGCTGTGACATTATCTAAACTCAATGTTTCTGTTGATACTAGCTCAAGATTAACATCAAAATATTGTATTACTTTTTCGTCGATTACTTCTTCATCAAGAGGTTCTTCCTCAATTGAATCCTCAATAACTATTTCTTCTTCTGTTGTTTCATTTTCTGAAATAACTGTTGCATTTAACTCATTAATTATAGTAGAAATATTCTCAGTTAGGTTTTCTGTCAGATTTAAACTTAGATTAAGTGTTGTATTTTCAATTAAGTTAATTGTGAAGTTGATAGTTTCATTGGTTATTGAAATGTTGGTTGTAATATTTGTTTCTTGTTCTTGTGTTAAATTTTCAGGAGTTATGTTTAACTCAATAGTTTCATTAGTTTCATTTAAGACAGGTTCCAAATCAGAAGAATTGTTATCTTCATTCTCAATTGCGAATCCTGTAATGAGATTTACTCCTACTAATTGTTCACCTGCAATATTATTAAAAATAACTTGATCATCTATAACAATAAAGTCTCCTTTGTCTGTTTTTAGAATTACAAATAACGTAGAATCTTCTGAAAAACCCTTAATCATTCCAGATAATTTTAATGAAACAATATTTGATTCATTAAACTCTATTGTTGAATTACTAGTAAAATTTTGATTAAGAACTAATTCATATTCAGTATGATCTGTGTATGTAAACAACCCAACCAAATTAACAGGCTGAATAACTGTTATAATAGCAATCAAACCAATTATTATTGCAACAACAAGAACATACTGCTGAGATATTGCAATTTTATTTTCTCTATTTCTTATTACCTGTTTTAAGTGCAATATTTTTTTATTATATTCTTTTAATTTTTCAGTTTCAATCTCAGGAAACTGCTTAACTGAAAGAGCTCTTTCATATTCTTCAATAGTTATTTCATTTTTTTTTAACCTAAATTTAAGATCATCCCTAGAACTAGCTAATAAATCTCTTTTATGCTCAAGCTCTCTTAGTGTTAATTTTAGGTCTCTCATTTTAATTTCTGAATGAGGTCCAAAAACTTATTTTAGTTTTTGCGTTTCTCATTTTAGTTCCTAAAATGAGGTCCGAAAATTTGTTTTAATTTTGCGTTTCTCATGTTCTTTTGTGTTTTGGGGTATTTGTTGGATGACTTTGTTTTTACTCTATGCAGAACACAACTCACTGTTTTTTGGTCTCTATTGAGGAATTTAGCAATGTCTTTGTTAGGTAAACCTTTGTTTTTTAGAAAAAGAACTATTGTTTCAAGCATACTTAGTCGTCGCTCTTTAAACAAATTAAGAGGCATGCTCAAGTTATTTTTTTTAATATGGTTAGCACTAGCTATGTTATTATTTTTATTCTCCAAAATAAGTCACCCAAAAACTAGCTTACTTACATCGTAAGTATTTATAAATATTTCGACTCTAAAGAATAGAATTTCCTGAAGCGTTTTGTGAAAACCGTATTACTTACATTGTAAGTATTTAAAAAAGTTTGGAAATTTATAGAAAATAAACAATTTTTACTTCTTTAATTCAGAATTACTAGGCACTACCCTAATAAATTCATCCAAATCTATATCAGAAACAAAATCATTACGTATAAACTTAGCAATCTCACTAATTTTTTGTCTGCCAGGCATTAATGTGAAATATTTCTCACAGTGCTTCTGCGCAGCCTCCACAGGACCAGCAAAAACTTTACCAACATAATCTCCAGAAACATCTTTGTAAAGACCAATACAAAAATTTATTTTATTTTGAATATAATTAGTCTTGCCTCTTATCATAAATGCACCTTTAACAAGATGTTCACCTTGGTTTGCAGTTTTAGTAACTTGATCGGGCTTAACATAGAAAATATCTGCACTCCCATAACCCTTTTTCCAAGCACGAGAATATGCAAGAACAAAATCTGCAGCTTCTTTAATATCTTGTTGTGAAATTTCTTTATTTTTAGAACCCTCTTTAATAACTGCAAATGGACTTCCTGCCATATCTGTGTGCAGAACAATATCCTCTTTATCAGTATGTTTTTTTATTATATCTTCATTAGTATTAGCATCTCTTCCTGCAACAACAAGAAACCTGTTTGATGTAATAAACCAATGAAATTTCTCAAACCATTTTTTATCTAGTTTCTTTTTTATTTTTTTAATGATAGAAACCTTTTCTTTATCTGTATTTTCGGCCTTTAGAATTTTTTGTTTAGTTATCTCTATTGCTTTCTCTGCACCGGGAATCTTTTTTCTTGACTTTTTAGCCTTCTTAAAATACTCCTGTGCATTATAATCTAAAGATTTGTTAAGTTTTAGTGAAAGTTTCATTCTAAACTCACCAATTCATACTCTTGAGAACCCATATTAAATGATTCAGCATATTCAATTTGTTGCAAACCTGTTTTCTTATTGTTTTTTAGGAAAACATCATTGCCTTCATTTTTTATGATAATATCATGTGATGCTTTATCAATTGCAACACCATCTTTTCCTGATAAATATCCTGCATCTTGTGCAATCATTTCTTTAGCATCAGATTCACAATCACATAATCTTGAAATATTATTCATTATATTAATATAATAACATTTTTTAAATTGGGATTGAGCACAACTTGCACCTTCAGCTAAAAGAACATCAAAATAATTAAGATTAAAGTGAATTGCATTGTTTGGACAGACATCAACACAGTTTGAGCAACCATAACATAATTTAAAATTAGGTTTGTCTGTAACTTCAATTCCATTTAATGGACAAGCATTAACGCAAGCATTACATTGATTGCATTCTCCTTTAAAATAAACACTTCCTCCTGCATGAATACTTACTTTTGTTTTTTTTGTTAGAGCACCCATACCTAAATTCTTTATTGCCCCACCAAAACCAGTACATACATGCCCTTTTACATGACTAATAACAAGAACTCCATCTGCGTCAATTAAAGATTTACAAACTTCATAATTCATATTTTTTCCATTAACTAAAATAAAATCATCATCTGTTTTTATTTCACCTAAATTACCCCAGCCTTTATCAATTGCAAACTTTTTATGGGTTATAGGATTATCTCTTAAACTTGAATAATTAACAGAAGAATCATACAAGAAGAAGTTAATATTTAGTTCTTTTAGAATATTTGTAATAGGTTTAATCTGTTCTGGAGTGAATGCAGATCTATTCCCAGGTTCTCCAAAATGAATCTTAATTGCAATAATCTTGCAATCTGCAAAAGTTTGTTTTAATTCTTGTTTCAAGTTCCCTAAAAAAGGTTGAATCTCTTTTGAATGATATATTTTTGTCATAAAGTAATAAAATGTAAATTAATTTAAAAATCTTTATAAAATTGGGGTATATTGTAAAGTTATGTTAACTGAACTAATAGGTTATTTTGGTGGAATATTTATTATGATAAGTTTTGTTCCCCAAGTTATCAAATCCTATAAAACAAAAAGTGTTGAAGATGTTTCTATGTCAATGCTATTGGCAACAATAATAGGTACAACTTTTTGGGTGATATATGGGATTTTAATCAATTCTAGTCCTGTAACCATAATGAATTCTATATTCGGGGTTATTGTTTTATATGAACTTTATCTTAAAATTAAATACGCTAATTCTTCTAAAAAATGAACTACAAAATAAAACAAAATTCAGAGAATTTTGATCATTCGAATAAATATCGAATAAAACAAATTCCAGAAGATTTCATAGTAAAAGAAGTTCCTAGTTTTGTTTTTAACAAAGAAAATGGAAAGTATCTTATCTACAAACTAAAGAAAATAAAAAGAAATACTGAAGACTGCATTCAATTTATATGCAGAGAATTAAAAACCAAAAGAAAGTTTGTTGGATTTGCAGGAACAAAAGATAAAAATGCAATTACAGAACAATATATTTCTATATTTAATATTCAAAATACTAAAAATAGAATTGAAAAATTAAAAGATCGTTTTGAAAACTTTTCATTGGAATTTATTGGTTTTCACGATAATCCTCTTTCATTGGGAGACCTTAAAGCAAATCGTTTTGAAATAGTAATCAGAAACCTTGAAAAAGAATTTGAGATAGAAAAACCCTATTTTATTGTAAACTATTTTGATGATCAAAGATTCTCAGGTAATAATAAAGAAGTTGGTAGAGCAATAATAAAAAAAGATTTCAAGAGTGCAGTTGAGCTACTAAAAAAACAAAATCACTTAGATAAGGAAACTCTTGAATTATATAAAACTGATTATATTAAAATCATAAGACACATACCAATAAAAATATTAAAAATATTTATTCATGCATATCAAAGTTATTTATTTAATGAACTTTGCAAAAAAATAATTCTTGAGAAAAAGTATACTTATTTAGAATGCAATTATTCTCAAGGAAAGTTATTCTTTTTAACAAAAGAACCTAATGCTAAGCTAAATGTTAACCTGCCTTTAATTGGTTTTGGTTCTGAGATCGAAGGGGGATTTGTTGATCTTGTCGATGAGATAATGAACAAAGAAGAATTAGATTTGAGAGATTTTATTATTAGACAAATTCCAGAACTTTCAAGTTTTGGAACGCAAAGAGATTTTTTAATTCCTGTTTCTAACTTTTCTAAAGAAGATTTTCTTGACGATGAATTAAATATTGGAAAGAAAAAAATAAAAGTTGCATTTGAACTTGCTAAAGGAAGTTATGCAACAATTGTTATTAAGAAAATTCTGACAAATTTGGTTTAAATCTTTTTCTGCCAAGGATCAGGGAGTAATTCCTTAAGTTTTACAACTTTATTATCATCCACCAAGATTTCTGTTTCACAATTGTCTTCACTAATTTGATACATTAACTCTCTACATCTTCCACATGGGGGAATAACTTTTCCTTCCCAATTAACTGCAACTATTTTTTTTATTTTGTATTTCTGATCAAGAACCATTGAAGATATTGCACTATGCTCTGCACAAAAACCAATACCACAACAGGCGTCAATACTTACACCAAGATAAACTTTACCATCTTTGGTAACTAATGCGCAACCAACGTAACCTATAGTTACAAATTCTGAAAGCTTGCATACCTTAACAATTTCTTTTGCCTTTTTAATTAATTCCTGATTAGTTATTTCTACCATTTTAATTTTTTAATTTAAAGTGCCAATAATATCTTCAGCTACTTTTTCTATTGGTTGATCACCGTCAACACTTGCAACTTTACCTTCAAATAACTTAAACATAGGTTCTGTTTCATCATGATAGGTTCTTAATCTATTCTGAATAAACTCAACTTTGGAATCATCAGGTCTTTGAACTAAATCAATATTACAAACATCACACAACCCTTCTATATTTGGTCGAAGTGTGGGATATAACAGATTATACTCTCTTTTACATTTAGGGCAATGATATCTTGCTTGCAATCTTCTTATTGTCTCTTCTTCAGAAATTTCAATTAAAATTACCTTATCAATTGCAAGAGTTTCTATTGCAAATTTTGCCTGAACAAGGTTTCTTGGATAACCATCAAGAATCACTTTCTTACCTTGATCATTTAATTTTAAGACCGTTTCAGCAACAAAATCATTGTTAATGTTGTCAGGAACTAAACTGCCACCATCATTAATTAATGAAGCTGCTAATTTTCCCAACTCTGTTCCTTTTTCTATTTCAGCACGAAACATTGCACCAGTAGAAAGATGCACATAGCCTAACTTATCTGCAATGATTTTAGCTTGAGTTCCTTTTCCTGAAGCCTGCGGCCCTATAAATATTAAATTCATAGCAATAGAAGAAACTCTTGTATTTTTATAGTTTGTTATTTTGGAAAGACTTTGGTTCTTCCATTATAGACTACAACTTTAAACTTATTCATCTCTTGAATGTCTTTCATAGAAAATAAATAAATTCCTTGTTTGGATCGTTTAAGTTTCAACCCTTTATGCTGATCATTAGCAATTCTGTCGATATGCTCAATAGATACCTTATTTATTTTGGCAGCTTCATCAGATTTGTATAATGGAGAGCTGCAGTAATGTTCACCCAAAAACATTCTTAAAGAATCAATAAAAACAAAATCTTTCTGTTTTTCTAAACCGTCTTTTCCAATATATTTTTGCTCATGAACATCTAAGTCTCCACCAATAATTAAATCACGAACAACATGACCATCTACTAATTTTAATCTTGCAGTAACTTCTCCGGGCAATAATAATGTAGGTCTAACATTTAAAGGAACATCATATTTCGCAAAAGCCCTTCTATCCCTTTGAACAGAATAAATATCTAAGGCGTACTGAAGTTTAGTTTCAGCAGGAATATCATATTTTGGACAAATATTTTTTAAATTAAAACGATCAATCATGCCTGAAACAGGACAACCGACACTTGATAAAACAGAAATCTCTTTTATATTATCAGTAAGAGCGTTTCTTATATCTAATTTAATCTTAAGTAATTCTACATCTTCCTTTGAAAATGTAACTTTATGACCATTTTTTACAGAAGCAATTAATCCATAATCAACAAATCTGGCCGCAGTTCTGCCATTTACACCTAAAATATTTCCTGCTTCAGTCCTATCAATTCTATCTTTTAGATTCATAGCATCAAATACTTTAGTTTTATTTATAAATGTTTCTGTACTTGTTGTTACTTTTGAGTAAATACCTTTGTGTGTTGGTTTGTCGGCGAAGTTAGGCTTTTAGTCGCTTTTCGTGGCTCACACAAATGACGACTATTTTTTTATGATTTGGGTCACTTCGCTTCCTAGAGTCTCAAACCCTTAAATTCTTGCTTTACAGAGTGTAGTGTCTTTGTTTTTTTATAAAAGTTGTCAATGTTTTCTGGAGTTTGTGGGTTTTATATTTGTGTTGAATTCTTTCCATGAAATAAATTTCTTTTTATTTTTTTCAGGTAATTGGCAGATATTTACTTGATTGTTGATAAATTCTAAAAACTCATTTTTTGTGAATTCTAAATTTAAGCAATTACTGATTAGTTGTTGGAATTTTATTCTGCATTCTTTTCTTTGATTTTTGTTGCAGTAACATTTTCTAAAACAATTTGTTCGTTGATACCATTCAACAAAATATGAAATATTTTTCTTTTTGTGTTTTCCTTTAATATTTGCAAGGACTACTTGTATTTCATTGTAAGAAATTGACTCATCGTTTATTCTGTTTTTAATTTCTTTCAATTTATTCTCTAGAGAAGTAATTGCATTAAGAATTTTTCTTACTTTCTTTGTTTTCATAACTCTTTTTAATGGTAGTTGATGGTGATGAACTAAGTTTGCAATGTGATCCCATACTGTATTTTCTTTAATATTTCTTTTTGTTGCTATTTGTTTAACATTTAGCTCTTTATTTATTAGTTGTAAGGTTTTTTGTTGGCTGAATTCTATTTTGCTAGTGTAGACTTTTTTATTAAAATTTTCGTGTTTTTTCACAGAGTCAATTTTTGTATTTTCTTTTGATGGGAAAAGAGTATTTATTTTGTTTGTTAAATTCTTGCAGTATTTGTGTGTATTGGCATTTTTTGCGTAGGTTGTCCATCCATCAATTTTTTCTATTATTTTTTCTCTATCAATTTTTTCATTATTATAATCTTTTTGTAATTGTTTTAGGTTTCTTTCAAATTTTTTAATATTCTTTTTACTTAATAATTTATGATGATAAAATATTCTAAATCCTAAAAAGTTTATTCCTTTTTCGAGCTTTAAAATCTTAGTTTTATCAGGATGCAATTCTAAATCAAGCTTTGTTTCTAAAAAGTTATTAATCTCTTCTTTGTAGAATTTTAATTTTTTGTTTGAGTTATGAATTATTACGAAATCATCAACATACCTAATATAATATTTAGCTCTAAGCTTGTGTTTTACAAATTGGTCTAACTCATTTAAGTAAACATTAGCAAAAAATTGTGATGTAAGATTTCCGAGAGGCATTCCTTTGTTTTCTTTTTTTGATTTATAATTTTTTAAAATAGTATTTATTAACCAGATAATTCTTTTATCTTCAATAGTTCTTTCTAATATATCAACTAATATTTCATGCTTAACATTTTCAAAGTATTTTTTTATGTCAGCTTTTAGTATGAATGTTTTTCTTCTATTATTTTTTGATACTTTTCTTTTGAAAGTATCAAATCTTTTTATTGCATTGATGCTCCCTTTTCTTAATCTGTTAGCGAATGAGTCACTAATGAATTTTTTATCAAAAACATACTCAATAATATTGCATATTGCGTGATGAATTACTCTGTCTCTAAAATCTGATTTGCTGATTTTTCTTGTTTTTGGATCATGAAGAATAAATGTTTTTAATGGTCTTGGTTTGTATGTTTGCATTAATAATTCAATTCTTAAATTTTTAAGATTTTCCTCAAGGTTCTTCTCAAAGTTTATAACATAATCTTTTAATGTTTTGCCTTTTCTTGCTCTTTGAAAAGCAAATAATAAGTTTTCATAAGAACAAAGTTCTTCGTAATCATTAATTATTTCTTTTTTGTTCATTAATTTTTAGGTTTTTATTCTTTAGTTAAAAAAGTGTTTTTTCTTCTCCAAAAAACAAGGTTAATTTAACTACAAAGTAGTAACAAAAACAAAAAGTTTATAAATAAAGTTACAATTCTTATAAACAAATAATAATTCAAGGTGATACAAAAATGTCAAATGTACTTATTTTAAATAATGAACCTTTAGTTAAGGCTAATTCTTACCCTATTTCTGGAAAATATGGTTTAGTTGATTCAATAAACTCTGTTGAGAAAAATGAGGTTAGATTAGATTCTAAGGGGATTATTCTTTCAAAAATTCTTAATCCTAAAAATGATGGTCTTTGGAGATGGTTTGATGTTAATAATGAAGCGGTTCGTTTTGAGACTGACAAATCTTATTCTATTGGTGGGAAAAAGTTATCATCTGGAGATTATACTGTGTTGATTGTTAATGGTCAAACATTTTCTCGTAATCCTGATATGAAATTATTTATTGATAAAAAAGGGGAACTAGATGGAAAGAAAAAACTTGGATTAATTGATAATTGTATGCCCTTGGGAAAAGGTTATGCTAATGGTTTATTAGGAGAAAAGCGAATTTGGGCTTTAAAAGAGGGAATTATGCAAAAAACAGAAGTTCCGAGTTTTACAGTTGATAGTTATGTTAAAGCTCAAAATGACAATCCTAATTTCTTAGTTGAGAATCCAACATTTTTTGTTGTTTTTTCAGAAGAACAAGCTCAAAAATATAAGCACAATAACTGGATTAAAATTAGTGATCAAAAAGTTATTGATCATGTTCCAAGTCAAATTCAATCTGGAACTAAAGAAGTTTGGTCAGATTTCTTAAAAATAATGGAAGATGTTAAAGAATATGATAAGGTTTATGTTGGAATGCCAAACTTACCTCTCGGGGCTGGTAGGGTTGGTTATGTCTATAACCTTAATAGTGGCTTTCTCTTCTACAATTTCGATCTTAGTGGTTGCTCTGTTGGGGTAGTGCCGGAGGCACTTGACGCGCTCGTAAAAACGTATAATCATCTAAAAATTCCTATTAATAATTTATTTAATGATTTCTTTGCTATGAACCAAACTATTCCTACAGGTAAATTAAGTGATAAAGCATATATGCGAGAAGTATTTAATGATTTAAATATTGACAAGAAATATGTTATTAAGAATAAATAGTTTTTTATATTATTTATTTTTTTCTTTCTTTTGTCCCAGTTACTTTTATCAATTCTTGATAAAAGATTAATAAATGTAACTTGGAACTACACGCCATTTTGCTAAGGTAGTTTGACTATGCTCAAAAATCTTTGATTTTTGGCATATCCATAACTTTGTTATGTCTACTATAAAATTCAATCATAACACCTAATGTGTGAAATGATGGTGCTTTTCAAGAAAGCAAGATGGCTAATCTCGGGGCTGGTAGGGTTGGTTATGTCAATAACAATAATAATGGCTTTAACTTCAACAATATCAATAATAATGGTTGCTCTGTTGGAATAGTCAGGTTACTTTAACTGGGACGTTTTTATCTTTCTCTTTTTTGTATTACATTTTCCGACACCCTTTTTTATATTATATTTGCTATTAAGTTAATGGTGATGTAAATATGGATTATAAAAGAGAACCTTTGGAAGATGATGAAGTTTTCTTGTTAAGGAAGTCTTGTAAGTCTTTTGATGAGGAGTTTGTTGTTAATGTTCTTTTAGAGACTGGTATGAGGGTTTCTGAGTTAGCAAACTTGAGAGAGGATAATGTTTCTTGGCAGAGAAATTGCATATCCTTGATTGGAAAAGGTAATAAGAGGAGGGTTATTCCTATGAGTTCTTTGACAAGGTTTTATTTAACTCAGGTTTTTTCTCGGAACTCAAAAGTTAAATTAGCAGTAAGAACAATCCAAAAATATGTTAAGAATGTTGCTGAGAGATCAAGGATTATGAAGGTTGTTAGTCCTCATGTTTTGAGACATACTTTTGCTGTTACTTACTTGCATAAAGGTGGAAACTTGAGGGCTTTACAGGCGATTCTTGGTCATAGTTCAATTATGACAACAGAAATTTACTTGAATTATTCTGGCAAGAGAGTTATTGATGATTTTCAAAAAATTTGGGAGCAATAAAAATGGGTTTGTTCAAAATATTAATGCATTTGTTGATGGTTTCTGTTGTTGCTTATTGTATTTATGGTTTTCGTCAATTGTTTATGATTGAATATACAAAATTTGTTATTGTAAATATGGTTATCATATTAATTGTTATTGAGTATTATAATTATGTTTTTCATAGGTCTTGGTTTAATTTTTTAAAAAGGAAGAAGAATTATAAAGAACTATTAAGAAAAGAAGATGAACTATATGATAAATTATTGAATACTAAAATTAAATATTTTAGTTCTGGTGAAATGTTAGCTTTTATTAAGAAGGTTAAGGATTTTAATTCTTCAAGCAGGAATCATATTATTAATGATAAATTGATTGAAGCAAAGGAAATTCTAAAAGAGGTTCAATATAAAGAAAGAATAGAAGAATTGAGTACTGAGAAAGATTCAATTAATGATGAAATACAAGAGTTAAAATTAGAAAAGAGAAGGCTTGAAAATGAGGAAGAAGCTGAGATTGAAGACATATTAGAAAATCTTGATATTGAAGAAGAAACTATTTTTTATAAAAATGATTTATCTGAGAAAGAAGTTGAAGTATTAAAGAAGAAGGGTTTTAGGCAGAGTAATGAGTATTCTATTTTTTCTAATCAGAATGAAACTGTTTTAATAAAGTCAGTATTGAATCACTCTAATACTCACATATTTTTATCTTATCAAATTAAAGAGTTACTTGAAAATTTAGATATGGAAAATGTTCAAGAGCATTTAACTAAAGATGCAGATATCACATTCAAATATAAGAATAAGTATTATGCTATCGAAATAGAAACAGGCAATTTACTAAAAAAGAAAAAGCAGTTGAAAGAAAAAATTAATTACTTGAATAAGAAGTATAAAAACAGATGGTTATTTGTTGTAACAAATAAAAACTTTGTTTCAAAATACAAGAAATATGGGTTTACCACCCAAAGAAGCCAAGTGAAAAAAACTCTCAGAAAATGGCTAAAAACCGACACCCAATAAATAAGGATGTTAAATTGCTTTGTCGACCACACATTTCTTTATTTTTTCCATAATTATTGACTCTGTATATAAACATATACTATTGTCAAAACTGGCTACTGCAACAAAAAAACAAATAATATATAAGTATTATACCAACAGCTGAAATCAAGACATAAGGGCTTTAAAATGCGAAATAAAGCCAACATAAAAAGAATGAACAGTTGCCACAAAAACCCTTGATTAAAGAGCATCTAATTTAGCCAATAACTCATATTTCTCCTTGAATTCTTCAAGTCCTATTTCACCATCTGCAAACTTCAGTTTAAGCAATTGCAAAGGATCTGTTACTTCAATACTTCTGTTGTTTTTCTTTGAAGTTTCTGTTTTTCCAAATGCAAGATTAATCTTATTTCTTAAATCTGCATTGCTTATATAGGCATATATTTGTGTTGTGTGGATATCTACATGTCCAAGACTTCTTTGCACATAATATAAGTCAACTCCTTTTTCAAGCAAATATGTAGCATAAGTGTGCCTTAAGGTATGAAAACTATATGCATATCTTTGTTGTCCAATACTTGTTGTAAAAGTTTTAATTCTAAGATCAGAATTTTCCAATGCTTTAGCAAACTTCTTAGATAATGCTCCTTCTTTCATTCTCTTATTATAACTCGTACAGATAAAGTATTCAGAATCATTAATGTTAAACCATTTCTCAATCAAAGGCTTAAACTTAACAGGAAGCATCACAACCCTATCTTTAGCACCCTTGCCTTCTTTAACAAAGACTTTATCAGAAACTAAGTCAACATCACACTTCTTTAAACTACAAACTTCACCAATTCTTAATCCACAAAACAAAGCCATCATTGAACCCATAAAAATATTTGGTTCTTCAATTTTTGAAAATAAATCAATAAGTTGTTGTTTATTAAAAACATTAGGAAGCTTCCGAGTATTTATTGGTCTTGCATAATTTTTCCTCATTTTACATCCTCTTAATAAGCTCTAAGCCTATTTTCTTTAATGATTCTCCTGCAATATCCTTTTTGTCTTGTTTTATTCTGAAAGCTTTTCTTAATGCTTCTTTCTGATTAAGTTCTCCTTTGCTAATTTGAAATCTTACTTCTTCAGGAACTCTTTCAAGAAGCAACCAACGATAAACAGTGAAAGGATTATAACCTTGAGAAATCAAATAATCATAAACATCTCTTTCTAAACCAAGAACAATACATTTCTTTTTATTGTAATGATAATGAGCCAATTTACTCAAAATATCATCAAATTGACGACCATTTACAGAAGAAAAACGACTCTCAACCAAATCTCTCAACGAACTTAACTCATCTAAAAAACTAAGACGACTATTTACATATTTCACGACCAGCACCTCAGAGTAGAGTCCAAAACCCCAGAATACAGCCAACACAAAGCCCAGCTCACGCCATGCAGAAACTATAAATCTTTCTATCTTTATCTACTAATAAGTGATAACAATATGTCGCATTACACAAACCATTATATTTATAAATATCCTAAATTTCTTGCTTAGAATGGCAAAACTAAGAAAAAGTGTAGCATCAAGATCAATTCAAAATGCATATACTAGAAAATCAAAATACAGGAAAAAAGCTTATATTAGATCTATTCCAACAAATAAAGTAGTTAAGTTCGAAATGGGAGATTTAAAGAAAGAGTTCCCATGTCAATTCTTATTAATATCAAAACAAGCTATTCAACTAAGACATAATTGCCTTGAATCAGCAAGAAAAACCGCTTTAAAATTACTAGAAACAAAGCTAGGAAAAGTTAACTTTAAACTTAAAGTTAGAGTTTACCCACACCATGTTATTAGAGAAAACCCACTTGCCTCAGGTGCAGGTGCTGACAGAATGAGTACTGGTATGAAAATGGCTTTTGGAAAAGCAGTTGGAATTGCTGCGAGAGTATTCAAAGATAAAGCAATTCTAGAAATTAATGTAGACAAAGAGCACAAACAAGTTGCAATTGATGCTCTAAAAAGAGCATATAAGAAACTTCCTGGGGAATATATTGTTGAAGAAGTTCTTAAGAAGTAATTATTTCTTTTTCTCATTATTTACTTTAAAAAAATAATAAAAATGCGCAATAGATAATTATTGGCATTAGAATTAAAGAATTTTAGGCTTTGTAGACTTCTTAGGCCTGTTTCCTCTTTGAGAAACTCTGCTCTTTTCTTTCAAAGTAGCTCTGTCGTTTCTAAAATTATATCGAAATCTATCAATCTTATCTTCATTCTCTTTTTTATCAGGAACTTCATCAGGAAGAGCAATATTTGCTATAGACTTCATTCTTTCTTCTACAGCTGAAGGATATTTCTTCTTGGTTTTCTTCTTTTTATCTTTCTTTTTCTTTGATTTTTTACTCATAAGATCACCTTATAACCTAATAATTATTATATAAATTAGAGATTATTTAGTATTTATAAAGTTTAAGATTGGATGAATAAAGTCTTTCACTAAATTCATATAAACTCAAGGGTGCTGTTCACCAACAGGGCCCAACCCCAACAACACACCCATTACAAGTTTAGAATCAGCTCACCCTAAGGCAGTATTTCATTAATTAACTTTATAAATTGCATTCTCTAAATAGGGCATATGACTAAACACAATTATCTCACATATGCCTTGCACGATATAAAAAAGTATGTGAAGTTCTCAAAAGAAGAATCTAAAAACATTATATGGGTAATTCTAGCAACAGCATTTATCTTTACTTTCAATAAATGGGGGATAACTCATTTTGATTTAGAACGAGGCCTTGCAAATTTACTTATGGCAATAATATTTGTTGGTATTTTCTTTTATGGACAAATATGGATTAAGAAGTTTGTTGCACTCAAACTTGGTTATGATTCAAAATATGAATGGTCTTTACCAGGATTGGTAAGTTCAATTGTACTAGTTTTTGTATTACAGGGAATTTTTCCTATTATACTTACTGGTCACACACAATTAATCCAAAATGATAAAAAAAGATTGGGTAGAGGTTACAGATTTGCATTCAATCATATGGATCATTTCAAAATACATGCACTTAGTTATTTATTTAATTATCTTATAATAATATTAATACTTGCACCAATATTTTTTGCTACAAAGAGTATATTTGTTATGGAACTAATTAAAATAAATCTTGTATTAATATTTTTCTCAATACTGCCAATACCTAAGAATGATGGATTAACACTTTTCTTTGCATCAAGAAATTGGTATTTAGTTATGGTTTGTTTTATAATTGTAATGTCGCTGTTAATTCTTTGGGCAAATATCTTTGGGATTATACTTGCATTAATACTGTCACTAATTCTTGCAAGAATAGTTTTCATATATAGTCATTATTAAAATGCAAAAAATCTTCAAACATTAGAAATCATATTCTAAACTAGAAGAATCTAAAATTGCAATCTCACAATTTGCAGACAAATATTTTTCTGCTTTTTCTTTTAATTCTTGTAAAGCTTGTTTTAACCTTTCTTTTGTTATAGATGCTAAGGCTTCTAAAACTATAATAACATTCTTTGTCTCAGGAGTCATTTTTGTCTTATCACACTCACTCCAGTTCCATCTTCTACAAAGAATTTCTTTATTGTCTCTGTAAATTACTTCACCAGACTCAGCAACTTCTTTTTTCATACTGCCAAGCAAAGTGAATTGTTCACAACCTTTAGCAATAGTAAGAACAATATCCCCATCAACTTTGTCAATATCATCCCCTCCAGCAGGAACAACATATTTCACTGAAATTAGATTATAAAGATTAACAACAGTATTAATATCTGGAAGATCATCCCCTTTTAGTATTCTTCTTAAAAGAGACTCAACAGAATTTTTAAACGTCTTTGGTTTTGCACCAAAAGAAGAATATGCATTTCTCCAATCCTTAATAAAAGGAAGATCGACTAAAGTTTGAAGCTCAAAATTACCTTTTATATGTGATTCAATATTTCTCATTTCTTGTTTTAATTCATCATTGGAAATAGAATTATTAATATTTTTTGCAATTAAAACCCCTATTTTAAGTTCAGGGAATTTTTCTATTATTGAACTATCAATTTTTAAGTTCATTTTAATTTGTAGATAAACTATATTAATAAAGCTTTTGAATAAAAATCTTTTTAAACAGGATTAATAGACTTATATTAAAATGAAAAAGATTATACAAGATAACATCTTAGTTATAAACTTCAAAACATACTCTGAAGGATCTGGTAAGAAAGCAGAGCAACTTGCAAAAACTGCAGACAGGATTGCAAAAAGAACTGGAAAGAAAATAATTTTGGTTGTGCAGGAAACAGACATTCATAGAATTTCTAAATTAGTTGGCATTCCTGTTTTTTCAGAGCATCTTGATCCAATAGAATATGGTGCACATACAGGACAAGTTCTTGCAGAGACGCTAAAGTTTAATGGAGCAAAGGGTGTTGTTCTTAATCACTCTGAAGACAGATTTAATCTGGCACAAATAGAAAAAAGCAAAAAAGTCGCAAAGAAAAATAAATTACAAACAATAATTTGTGCAAATGATTCAGATCAGGCAGCTGCACTCTCTCAGTTTAAACCAGATTTTCTGGCTGTTGAACCACCTGAACTTATTGGAGGAAAGGTTTCTGTTAGTAAAGCAAAACCAGAAATTGTTACAGAAACTGTAAAAAAGATAAGAAAAATTAATAGAAAGCAAAAGATTCTATGTGGTGCAGGTATTAAATCTGCAGAAGATGTTAAGAAAGCAATTGAACTTGGAACAAATGGGATTTTTGTTGCATCTGGAATTGTTAAATCTAAAACTCCTGAGAAAAAAATTAAAGAGTTAGTTAAATGGTTATAGAACTAAATAAAACAAACCTAAAATCATATTTAGAATCAAAAGCAATTAAAAATATTAAAGAAATTAAGGAAATCACAAAATATACCAATGTGAATTATGTGTTTGAAGTTCTTCTTGAAAACAATCAAAAAATATTTGTTAAGCAAGCCTTTGGTTTTGTGAAAGTTCAACCATCTATGATCATACCTTTGAGCAGACAATATTTTGAATATTTATCACTAAAATGGTTCTATAATTTAAACAACAAAATTATACCTAAAGTTCTACAATATGACAAAGAAAACAATGTAATTATAATGCAAGAGGTTGGGGAAAATTCTTCTGTTCTAGCAAACTTAATTGGTTCAGGTAGATTAGAACTTCAAATCATTCCTCAACTTGCCAGGTTTTGTGGTAAATTACATGGAACAACTTATTGTACAACAGAAATGATAAGACCAGAAAAAGAAAATAAAGAACATATTGATTTTATTATAGCATTTAGACTTAAAGGGTCTATGGAATTAGATAAAGATGAAACTTTAAATCTATTTAATGAAAGCTTAAACACTAAATCTTCTATAATTTATGGGGATTTTGCATTTAAGAATATACTTGTTAAAGGAGAATGCTTTTATTTGGTCGACTTTGAAAATGTTTGTAGATTTGACCCTGCATTTGATATTGGATATTTATTTGCTCATTGGTTTGCAGAAGCAAAAAACAAAGAAGACATAAGTGTTCTAAGAAAAAACTATAATCTATTTTTTGAGATTTACTCTGAAGAATTCAAACAACATTGTGAAATTTCTGAAAAAGAACTTATAGAATTAAACAAAAGATCAAATAAATATGTTGGTGCAATAATGGCACATAGATTATTTGACACTAAAAAGAATCCAAATTTAATTGAGAAAGATGAAAAGAATTTAGAGTTTTTAAGACAAATTTCTAAAAAATTATTAACTGATGAAAACCAGTATCTCTAAGGCATAGTTACCCAAAGCATTTGTGTTCCACCATAAGAAAAAGTATCTCTTTCTATATGAAACTTTACAGTATAAAAACCATCATTATGCTTTGGGTCAATTAAGATTAACCTATATTTTCTTTCATTATTTCTTATTGTAAATCCTGTTGTGTCAGAATCAACAGGCAAATGAACAATATCACTAAGACAGCTTGGACTAGATCCATCATTCGGAGTAAATTTATAATTAGAACAAGCACCTGTTTGGGTTTCAATAACTATCTTAAAACTTGATGCATTTGCACCAGCACCTTCATTTGTTATTCCTATTGGAAATCTTAAAGGGTCTTTTCCAAAAGTTTGTTGAGGATTAAGAACCGTGACAAGAGAACCATCATCCAGGAGAAGATTAAGTCTATCTAATTCTTGCTCATGAATTTCAGTATCTGTTTTCACAACTTCATTAAATATGCTAGTGAATAAATAAATTCCAAAACTAAATATTACAATCATAATAATCATAATAACTAAGAAATTAATAGATAATGTAAATGCTTTATTGTTCATTTTGACCTTAATTAATTAAATACAAAAAAGAAAAGAAAAATTCTACAACTTAATATATTCATACTCTTTTACAAGTAAAGCAATGAATAATGCTAATAAAATAATTCCTGCAATAATTATCAATATATTAAAACTAAAAGTTCCAATACCAGATATCAACCTATAAAAACCAACTGCAAGAATAAATACTGCAAAGAGCAGGAATTTATCAGCAACTATTTTTAGTATATCAAACTCTTCGTTTTTTGATAAAGCTCTTTTTTTCATATTTCCCCACCTATTTATTTAACCACTTCTATTATCATATCTTTTGATGCTGTTTCTACAGGAATTGTACCATGTTTAACTATTGCAGTACACAAGTACTTATTTAATGTTGTTGCCTTAGGAATTGATACTAAGGTTATTAACATATCTGAAGAGGCATAAGAAATGTTTTTTGTTGTTGAAACAATACTAGTTATTGTTAACAACCCCCCTGAACAAACTATGCTATCTAAAGAAGTACCCTCACAATCATTTGAATCAGTACAATACACACCCCACTTTAGTGATAATTCTTCTCCAGGACTTGAAAGTATATTAGCACCTCGTGAACATGTTAAAGGATTACTTGGTGTTGCTGAAGAAGGATTTGGTTCTTCATTTGCCCTAGAAATAAAATCTTTTTCTATACCTCTAAACATTCCTTGAATAAATGTTAGGGCCAACCCAAGAATAACAACTGCTATAATTAGGATAACGATCATATTGATAGATAATTGCATACTTGCTTTTCGATTCATTTAATTCACCTCAAACGTATTAGATAATTGTTATAAGTTAATTATAGAGTAATTTCTTTTTAAAGTTTGTCATAATTTTAGAGAGATTTTGTTCTTTCTTATAGATTGGTACAATAATAAGCTTTTTAAAGATTAATAAAAGAAAACAGAATATGGTACTACCTTTAAATACAATAATAATTATATTGTTCTATGCAGGAATCTTTGTATTAATATATGCATTCAGAAAAAAATTTGCATTTCAAAAAGTAGGTAAAATTCCTATCATTGCAATTTTAAGAACAAATTTTGGAATTAAATTTATTAACAAGATTGCCAAAAAACACAGCAAATTCTTTAAGATATTAGGATATATTGGTATGATAATAGGATTTCTTGGAATTATTGCAATGACTTTTATGATTTCATCATCTTTTGTAAAATTATTTACTGAACCTAGTGCACCAAGTGGTGTTAGTCCTGTAATCCCTGGAGTGAAGATTCCTGGTGCACAAATCTTTGTTCCATTCTGGTATGGAATCATTTCGTTATTTATTGTTGTAGTAGTTCACGAGTTTGGACATGGAATAGTTGCAAAAGCCCATGGTTTTAAGATAAAAAATACCGGGCTTGTTCTTTTTGCAATATTGCCAGGTGCGTTTGTAGAACCTGATGAGAAAAAACTAGTTAAGGCAAAGAAGTTGCAACAGCAATCAGTGTATGCAGCAGGACCTTGGTTTAATATTCTGCTCTCTGCAGTTGCATTTTTATTAATAATATTGGTTATAAGTCCAATTCATTCAGATTTGTATAATAGCAAAGGATTTGCTTTTGAAAGCACAGATAATAATTCTCCTGCAATGCAGGCAAATATGCCTGTTAATACAACGTATAACAGAATTGATGATACTGAAGTTTATTCTTTTACAGACATGGCAAATGTTTTAGAAGACAAACAACCAGGTGATCAGATAATATTTTATACTGAAGCAAACGAAACTTATCCAATAATATTAGCTCAACACCCTGAAGATAATTCTTCTGCATACATAGGTATAATGAACATAATTAATGTTCAAGGAGAGCAAACATTTATTCAAAAAATAGCGTTTACAATAGTGGATATAATTGCAAGTTTATTATATTGGGTCTTCTTATTAAGTATGGGAATTGGTGCAGCAAACCTATTACCAATTGGTCCACTCGATGGTGGAAGAATGTTATATACTTCACTCAAAGGAAAGTTCAAAGAAAAGAAAGTAAAACTTATTACAACAAAAGTTACAGTGCTAGTGGTGGTATTTTTATTATCTGCACTCCTTGTGCCAATTATTAAAGCGATAATTTAAATAACAAAAATTTATAATAAAATAAACTCTTCTAAACAATATGAAAATAATAATAGTGCTCTTTGCACCTGAAACATCTGGAAATATTGGTGCAATTGCAAGAAGCATGGCAAATTTTGGTTCGACCAAGTTAGTTTTAGTTAATCCTCAATGTAATCATCTAAACAAGACTGCAATTGATAGGGCAAGCCATGCTAAAAGTATCTTAAAAAAAGCCATTGTAATCAAAGAGAAAGATGTTAAGAAAATTGAGAAAAAGATAAGAAAATATGGAAATCACATTATTGCAACAACATCTAAATTAGGAAATGATTATAATATTTTGAGAAGTGTCGAACATATTGACACTATTGCACCAAGAATTGCTGTGAAAGATAGCAACATAGTTTTATTATTTGGCAAAGAGAGCCATGGCTTGAGTAATGAAGAGATAGAGATTGCAGATTTTGCAATAACAATACCTGTATCTGAGAAATATGGTGTTATAAATTTAAGTCATGCAGTTACAGTTTGTCTCTATGAACTTTACAAAACTGCAAATTCTGAAAAAATAAAGTCAAAGATGCCAAAACAAGCTCAAAAAACAGAAATTAAACAATTAAATAAATTGGTTAATCAAACTATTGATAATATGAGTTTTCTTAGAGCAAGCCAGGATAAAACTCAAAGACTTGTTTGGAAGAAATTGCTTTCTAAATTAATGCTTTCTAGACGGGAAGCCTATGCTTTGATGGGATACTTTAAGAAAATATTAAGAAAAAGATGAATTTTCTTGAATGCATATATTTCTGCGAAATATCTGTGCTTCAAAAAAGCCTACCTTTTTTCAAAACTTTTTTGAATGCATAAAAATCAAAGATTTTCCTGTGCTTCAAGAAAATCTTGAAAAAAAGGTGATTCGTTCCAAAGTAGTTACAAAAAAACAACAAACTATATAAAGAGTTAAGCTCGAATAATTCTTGGTTGAGGGTGTTGAATAATTCTAATTTCAATACTTAGTAAAAAAGGGGTTGAGATGCAAGTACTTATGCTCGGGTGGGAGCTACCGCCTCTACATGTTGGCGGACTAGGAATGATTTGTTATGAACTAGTTAAAGAGCTCTCTAAAAGGAACATTCCACTTACTTATATCATGCCTCTTGGTCCAGACAATGCTCATTCTGAATTTGCAAGATTAATAGTTGCAGAAAATCATTTTCTTGGTAAAAAGGTGAAACCTAAACTAATTAGTGTTCCAGGAGCATTTATGCCCTATCAAAATTCTGAAAGTTATGAAGAAGAATATCAGTTAAAACTATTAAGAGGAAAAGTTACTAAAGATGATCTTTATGGCCCAAACTTACCAACAGAAATTGATCTTTATGCTAAAAGGGTTTACAATATTGTAGACAGTCTTAATTTTGATGTTATCCACGCCCATGATTGGTTAACATATCCTGCTGCAATTGGGATTGCTGATAAAACAGGTAAACCACTGGTTGTTCATATTCATAATACTATTTATGACCGATATCTTGGTAATGCATCACAATGGGAAAGAGATATTGAATATAGTGGGTTAAAAAGAGCAGATATTGTTATTGCTATAAGCCATTTCATAAAAAATATTATTGTTGAAAAATACGGCATTAACCCTAAAAAAATAAGAGTTATTCATCATGGAAAAAACACACTCATAGGAAATATTATGGATATTCCTGCACCTAACTTTAAAAATAAAAAAGTTGTCTTGTTTACAGGACGAGTCACTATTCAGAAAGGTGTTGAATATCTTATTATGGCTGCAAAAAAAGTTCTTGAGAAAAGAAAAGATGTTGTCTTTGTTATAATGGGAGGAGGAGATCCACCCTATTTGAGAAGAATGATGGACCTTGCAGCACAATTTGGAATATCAAAAAATGTCTTATTTAATGGAAGACCTTATACTCTTGAAGAAGGTAAAGCACTATACAAAATTGCTGATTGTTATGTGATGCCTTCTGTTTCAGAACCATTTGGAATAGTTCCTATGGAAGCAATGAAATATGGTACACCATCAATTGTTACTAAACAATCAGGTGTAGCAGAAGCACTAAGCAATGTGTTTAAAGTTGATTTCTGGGATACAGATGAAATGGCAAATAAAATTCTCAATCTGCTAAGTTACAATGTTTTACATAAACAAATGAAAGATTATGGTATGATTGAAATAGATAACAGAACTTGGGAAAAACCAGTTAATCAACTAATAGATGCATATAATGAATCAATGAACATGCATAAATAACGCTCTCAACCTAGGTAGCCCCGCCACCATAGATTAGTCGTGCAAACGGCTAATTGTGGGGCCTACCTTTTTTATTATTATAATTTATTTTAAATTATAATGACCAAAAATCTATGAGGATTTTTGTGTTTATTTAAACAACAAACAAAAACAAGAGTAAACAAACGAAAGGTTCAAATAGTAGTTGAACAGAATTAAATAAAGGAGGTATACATGGTAAATTTATGTTTTTATTTTCAAGTGCATCAGCCATTTAGGCTAAGACACTATACAGTATTTGATATTGGACAGAATCAAGATTATTTTGATGATAAAAAGAACAGGGAAATAACAGAAAAAGTTGCAAACAAGTGTTATCTTCCTATGAATAATCTTTTCTTAAGATTAATAAAAAGATACAAAGGAAAATTTAAAATTTCATTTAGCATTTCTGGAACAGCAATAGAACAATTTGAAGAATATACACCAAAAGTTCTTGAAAGTTTCAAAGAATTAGCAAATACAGGATGTGTTGAATTCTTAAATGAAACATATTATCATTCACTATCCTTTCTTTTCTCAAAACAAGAGTTTAGAGAACAAGTTGAGATGCATAAAAATAAAATAAAAGAGTTATTTGGTGTTACTCCCAAAGTTTTTAGAAACACTGAACTTGTTTTTAATAATGAATTAGCTTATGAAATCGAAAAGATGGGTTATTCTATAATACTCGCTGAAGGTGCAGATAAAATTCTTGGTTGGAAATCTCCAAACTTTGTCTATAAAACACCAAATGCAAATATAAAACTCTTACTAAAAAATTATAAATTGAGTGATGATATTGCATTCAGATTTTCTAATAAATCATGGAATGAACATCCACTAACTGTTCCAAAATTCTCAAAGTGGGTGAATGCAATTAATGGAAATGGTGACGTTGTAAATTTATTTATGGATTATGAAACATTTGGTGAACACCAATGGGCAGACACAGGAATATTTGATTTTATGGAACATCTTCCTGAAGAAATATTAAACCATCCTGATAATGGATTTGTAACCGTATCAGAAGCAGCAGAACATCCAGTTAGGGCAGACATGGATTTTCCCTGCTTTGTTTCATGGGCAGACACAGAAAGGGATCTTACTGCATGGTTAGGTAATGATATTCAAAACTCTGCAATAAAAGAGCTATATGCATTAGAGGAACATATAAAAAAATCCAAAGACCATAAATTAATTGAAGCATGGAGAAAACTAACTACCAGCGACCATTTTTATTATATGTGCACAAAATGGTTTAATGATGGAGATGTACACAAATACTTTAGTCCTTATGACAATCCTTATGATGGATTCACATCATTCATGAATGTACTTAATGATATTGCACTTAGATTAAATGCTGATGGAAAAGGTGAAAAGGTTAAGATTAATATTCCTGTTGATAAACCGGTAGGATTAATTAAAAGTTAAAAAGATAATTTTCAGAGAGGTGAAAGAATTGGCTAAGCAAACAAAACTTACTAAAGAAAAAAAGAAACCTGTGGTTAAGAAAACAAAAGACAAATCTTTTGGTCATTCAACTAAGTTGAATAAACCTTCTAAAAAAACAGTAAAAACAAAATTAAAAAAGACCTTACCTGAAGATCACTATTTTGTTCTTTTGGGTGGACATAAAATAAAAAATGTTAAGGAATTGGCTGATGCATTAGAAATGATTGATGAACATCACTTTAAACACCATGCAAATGATGATAAGAATGATTTTGCTAACTGGATAAAGGATGTTTTTGAAGAATTTGATCTTGCAGAAAAAATTAAAACTGCAAAAAATAAAGATCATGCAAGACTAATAATATATAAATATATTAGCAATAGTTTTTGGTAAATAATACTGCCTTAAGGTGAGCTCATAACAATAAAGTTCGTCGCAGGGGGACGCTCCCACGGGACTGCAGAACCATTGACAAACATATCAATTGAGCGAAAGGCAAAAAATAAGAATAAATATGGTTACTGCAAAAGCAAGAACAGTTTTTGAGTGTTCATGGGAGGTGTGTAATAAAGTTGGAGGAATTTATACAGTTGTTTCCTCAAAAGCAGTCCACATGTTAAAATATTACAAAGAATATTTTCTTGTTGGGCCCTATTTTAAGGAAAGAGCTGAACCAGAATTTCAAGAAGAGGAACCTCCTAAAGAATTAAAAGATATCTTCTATGAATTGTCTGCAGAAACAGGAATTGTTTGTCACTATGGTTACTGGTTAATTGAAGGAGAACCAAAAGTAATTCTTCTTGAATTTGACTCAATAAAATACAGAACAAACTATCTTAAAAAATATTTCTGGGAAAACTTCCAGGTTGAATCATTATATAGTTCTTGGGAATTCGAAGAACCAATGCTTTGGAGTTATGCAATAGGACTGTTAATAGATAAATATCAGAAAAAGACAGGAAAACAATCAATTGTTGCACATTTTCATGAATGGTTATCCGGATTTGGATTATTACATTTAAAGGTAGTTAATCCTCTTGTAAAAACAATATTTACAACACATGCTACAATGCTTGGAAGATCTTTAGCAAGTAGGGGTATTGATATATACAGTAATCTTAAAGAAATAAATAGTTATGATGAAGCAAGAAGGATTGGAATTATTGAT
>Ga0207996_1000566_pt1 | contig 31713 bp, 44 predicted proteins | sample AntAceMetag02UKG_FD_184773 | JGI IMG/M metagenome (GOLD analysis project Ga0207996, IMG submission 184773) | Saline lake microbial communities from Ace Lake, Antarctica - Antarctic Ace Lake Metagenome 02UKG (SPAdes) (version 2) | ecosystem: Environmental > Aquatic > Non-marine Saline and...
CTTCATCTGGTTCATGATGAACATACCCTTTTGTGGGTTGACAAATGGTTTGGCAATTGAGGGATTTGACGCTGACTTTTTGTAACTTACCTATTGTAAACCACTTACATTAATATTGCCGACACATAATGGACAAACCTCGTGTCATAAAAAAGTGGTGATTTTGGGAAAATTGTGACAGCGGTTTGTCCAATTGTGACAGCGGTTTGTCCATTATGGTTGGGATTGCTGCGAAGTGAGTATTTGCAGCGTGTTGCGGTATTACGTTTGTTTTTTATGCAGCTCTTCGACTTGCTCATGACAGGCAATGAGTTTGCGTTGCAGCTCGAATATTTCCTGCTTGAGTTCCCGTACATGCTCCTGGTCCCGGCGCTGGGATGCCTGCTCGTTGAGGTCCTTGTTTCAATCCTTGATTTAATGGAATCAGCTAAACAAACTACTCGCCCTCATTCTCCTTTATGTTATTATATATAGTTTCAATCCTTGATTTAATGGAATCAGCTAAACAAACAAATATATTTTGCTAAATAGCAAGAAAAACTTGACACCTTAAATTCGACTGAATTAATTCAGCACCATAGATTAAGAAAAAATAAAATAGAGGTGTAAACAATGTCAAGAAAAAAAGAAAAAGTGAAGTTCGATTCAGTCGAATTTAAGGTGTTTTGCATTAGGAATTATGGTACAATTAAGGCGTTCGCTGACAAGCACGGGCTTTCATATCAGACCTGTAAACATATCTCATCAGGGAAATTGGAATCAACAAAAGTAGTAATGAAAATTAAACAAATCGTGTGGGACGAGAGGGGGGACTGATGGAAACAACCGCAGTACTCGCACTCATCTTCTTATACACTATATGTAATAATACATATATAAATAAGAAGATTCATTATTATATGGCAGCCAGCCGGTCCAGACGCTGGCAGCAGCAGGCAATAAAATCATTACAAGCACAGTGCAAAAATCCAATAAAGTAAAGTCCGCCTTCGCCCTGACAAGCAGGGACTCCGGCGTGACAGGTAGGTAGGTATGTGGTACACAACAAAAGAACTCGCTGATCTCCTGGGTGTATCTGAGCGGACCATCCAGAGGAGAGCAAAAAAGGGCGAGTGGGAAACCAGGATGGAACCTGGACATGGCGGGAATGGAGAGGTGTATAAGATTTTTTACGATCCAAAACTCAGCGACACGATCAACGACATATCAACGACACATCAACGACATGTCAACGACATGAACTCAGCGACACAAACTCAGCGACACTCAACGACACCTCCGGACACCATTGCGGACACTTTGGACAAACCTCTGTCACACGTTCCCAAGCAGGGGCTTAGGAACGAGAACGTGGAGTTGGGGCTTAGGGAAAAGGGTGAAAGCGTAAAAGCGGCAGAACGGAAGATCGAGCTTTTTAGAACATCTCTCGACTGCACTCCGTACGCTGAGATGCCGGATGAATATCTCAGGGAAGCTTTTTTGAAGGGCAAAATGTGCGAAGAGTATCTCTCAAATAACAACATCGAATCAAAAAAAGAACGCATGAAAATCCTACTCAAGCTGTTCAATCATAGAATGTACCTGTCAGAGCTCGAAGATATCACCGGCAGCATATCCGAGCGCACATTCAGGCGATGGCTCAAGAAATATATTGAAGCAGGGAGAGATTACCGGGTGCTGGTCCGTAAGTATATTCATCATTATCGCGGGCGCAGCATACCGGAGGATATTCAAAATAGACTATTACGAGAATTAAGACACCCTAATAGAATTGCAATTGGAACTGCAATCCTGAACGTACAGGATCATTATAGGATCGCAGGAAAAGAGATCGATGTGTCCGAGCGAACAATGCGCAGGTGGATCGATGATTGGAAGGTGCAGAATCCTCATCTTTGGACAATATCACGTGAAGGGCTCAAGGCGTATGACGAGAAAATCAACAAAACCATCTTGCGTGATCTGAACCTGCTTGAGGTAGGCGATGTGTGGGTTGCGGACGGGCACGATCTTTCATTCGACATAATTGATCCCTATGATCAGAAACCCAGGCGTATGACGCTGATAGTGTGGTTCGATATGAGGTCCAGGATGCCGGTTGGCTGTGCGATCAATAGCACAGAGGATTCGCAGTGCATTGCGCTTGCCCTTCGTAATGCGATATTGTTCACCGGATACCGTCCGAAATTTGTGTATCTCGATAATGGCAAGGCATTCAAATCGAAGATATTCGTCTCAAAACCTGCTGATCACGATCTTGAAAATGAACTCGGCGGGTACTTCTACCGGCTGGGTATCTCACCTCACTTCGCTATTCCTTACAATGCAAAGGCAAAGATCGTTGAGAGATTTTTCCGCACAGTGCAGGACCAGTATGAGCGATTGGTGCCGAGTTTCCGCGGTCGAAATATAGAGGACAAGCCGGCGACGTTATACAGGAATGAGAAGTGGATGCAGAAATTGTATGAGCGCAAGCCGCTCACAATGGATGAGTTCAAACTGACCTTTTCCTTCTGGGTGATGGAATTGTATGCGCAGCACGAACATGAAGGGCTTGGTGGACAGAAGCCGATCAATGTGTTACGCAGCGCTGAGATCGAGGACTATCTGAAAGTGGAACCGTCCGAACTGAACCATCTCATGTTGTGCACCAAGCGACGAAAAATATTAAATAATGGAGTGAAGCACAATAAATTATGGTACTGGGCTGAGGAAATGGTCACGCACGTTGGACAGATCTGTATGATCAGGTATGACAATTTCAATATCAACTCAATCCTGGTGTATGACGAGAAGGACAATTACATCTGCCAGGCGCGTGTGAGGAAATTACAGCATCCGCTTGTACACCTCACCGGCGACATCGAAACAAAGCGTGACCTGGAGCGTGAGATCAAGCAGATCAGAAGGATTAAGAAGCAGCATAAAAAGGCAACAAAGGAGTTCATGCAGCAGGTCGAGGGAGATCAGCTCATACCCGACAAATCGGTAGGGGCGTTGTTCAATGATATACCACTTATCAGCGAAGAGGGAGAAAGCGAGAAAGCGATAAAGCGGGAAAAGAAAGAAGCTAAATTAAGAGAATTTTTCAACAATCCGGCTTCGACAGACTACGCCGAGGCAAGCGAAAAAGACGAAAAAAATGCCGAGGAATTGAGGCGATTATTTACCACAGAGAACACAGAGAAAAAAGATGAAAAAGAAAATAAAACAAACATAGACCTGCATAAGCTCTATGAACATGTGGGACTGAAGGAAAAATGATCAAATTTCAAATTTCAAATATAGGAGACGTATGAAAGAAAATGTAATGACTGAAATCAAGAATACGAGAGAAGCCCTGAATTGTATCCGCTACTTGCAGAATCGACCAAAATCTGAAATGGTAGGGCTGGGACTATTTTACGGCGATCCGGGTGTATCGAAAACCCGCTTCGCTTTCAAATTCGCAACGACATTCGACTTCATGTATATTCGCCTGGTAGCTGCCATGACAACAAAAGGATTTCTGCTGGAGATACATAGAGTGCTCAGGCATAAGTATTCACTCGGAGATGACGAACCGCGCGGGAACACATACAAAATATACTGCATTGTCAGGGATATTCTCGCAATTCATCCGGACGCAGTGATCTTCATAGATGAGATAGATTACGCTTTTGGCGACAAGAAGATGCTCGGCAGCATACGTGATCTCGCAGATCAGACAAGTGCGATCGTGATAATGGTGGGCATGCAGAACGCCAAGCATGAGCTACTGAAATCGAACCCTCACTTCTTCGACAGGACCAATTATTTTGTGCGCTTCGATGTGCTATCACTATCTGAGGTGCAGCGTGTGTGCAAGGACATATCCGACGTAGAGATCGACGCCGAAATCGTGCGTCAGATACAAAAGATGACCGGTGGAAACATCAGAAAAATCGTGAAGGCAATGTATGCGATAGAGACCATTGCACAGCATAATGAAGTGAGCCGGCTCGAATATAAGGATGTACCGGACGGATTACTACAAATAGGAGTGCAGAAATGAGTAAAATAGCTGAAGTAAAATTCAAGGTAGCGATCAATGAAGATGCTACGGATGATGAGATCAGGGACTGGCTTGAGTTCGAACTGAATTATTGTCCTGATATGCCATGTGGTAATCCACTTGAAAACGAACCTGTTGTACTGATGAATAGCAGTCTCGAACTGAAGATCGAGGAGGTGGACTAATGAAGGTATGTATAATCAAAAGCGGTTCTGGGTATTTCGTGAGGTTCGTCTTGAACTCACCTGAGATGACATCTGACATAAAACATGCAAGCAGGTTCTCTATGACTACAGCAAAAAGGACAAGAAGGGCGTTGAAGAAACAAGGAATTAAAGGTGAAATAATTCCAGTCGAGAAGGTGAAATGAACGAAATAGAACTGACAACGAGACGGATAATCGACAATTACATCTGCTATACCCGCAGACCTTTCACGATCAGGGATATTGTAGAACTGACCGGAGAAAATGAAAATACTGTGGGCGGTTACATCCGAGTGCTCAAGCATGAGGGTAAGATCAAAATTGTGGGCAAGGACGGACCATACAAGCTCTACGTAGAGGTACCGGCAGCCGAACGAAAAAAACAACCGAAGTGGTATCCTACAGATGAAGAGTATGAGCGGACGCTGAAGCTTGCTCACGAATCCGGAATATTATGAATCAGGAACAATACGCACGTAAGATCCGTCAAAAGATCATGGCAACGGCTGTGGTCAAGCACGGATGGGATCGTGACCAGGTGCATGACTATATGATCTTGTGGGGTTTTGGAAGCAGCTTACGCGACCTGAAGTTACCAAAATTGCTTGAACTCTTCCGTCTGATCAATGGACGGGAAAAACCGAATATCCCGGAGAAGTTCCAACTCGATGAGCAAGGCAACTATATGTACCACGTAATGAAACTTGCCGGATGGGATATGGGCAGAGTCCGGGCGCTCATGATCTCGAAATTCGAAAAGTCTGACTGGTCACTCCTGGATCAGAAAGAGCGCAGGGCAATCGTGCAGATCCTCAAGAACTATGCGGATAAGTATCAGGAGCAAAGCCACAAAGGCACAAAGAAAAGGAAAACAAAAGATGAAAAGTAAAAAGAAAAAAGGCGATTGGATCATCTACACATTCTGGCTGGCATTCCTTGCATTCATCATATGGACAGCAGCACGCGGACTGTGGGTAGTATTTGGTGTTGCATTATTTATGTTGTTCGTCTATATCGGACTTGGACTATGCGCTGCCGCAAAGCAGGCAGATCAGCGGATGGAAGAAATTTTTAACCACGAAAAAAAACAAAAAAGAAAAGGAGAACTCATGAAAGGACTAAAGATCTTAGGAAACAAAAACAAACAACAAAGGAGATTGTCTCCGTATTATCCAAAAGCAAGGATTAGTGAACGGGAAGAATGTAAGGAACAACATAGAGAGAGCGAGAAACGCAGATCGCGGGAGGCAACAAATGGCTAAGGTCATAATGGAAAAAGAGGTCAAGTTCTGGCTGGACTCAGAAGCTCACAGGATTCCCATCAAGTTCATCGGAACGACCGACAAAAAACGAGATGCGCTTGTAGAGCGTATCCTCAAAAAAGTGGAAACAACTCAGCTTCGCATGAAGCAGTTGAAAGAAAAGATCGATATGGACATGGACAGATTCCTCGAAAGCGTCGCTGCGGAATACGGCGAGAACTGGAAGGGCAACGCACTACTTAGAAATTTCGATCAATCAAAAGAAGTACAGGTAAAATACGGACAGACAATCGGATTCGACGAGCGTCTGCAAATTGCCAAGCAGCTCATCGATAAGTGTATCGAGAAGTGGTCTGAAGGATCTGACATGAAGATCCGTATGCTCGTGAACCAGGCATTCAAAGTCGATAAAAAAGGACAGCTGGACTCGAAGATGATACTCTCACTCCGTCAGGTGAAGATAAACGATAAGGATTGGAAGCAGGCAATGGAACTCATCGCAGACTCTGTGAAGATCGAGAACCGCAGGAAGTACTTCATCTTCAAACGTAAAGATGTCAATGGAGACTGGCAGACCATCTCGCTCAATTTTAGCTATCTGTAGAAAGGCACGAAAATGAAAAAGATAATTGTCATAACCAGACCGGACTGCATTGCCTGCCGGATGTTGAGGTATGAACTCAAGAAAAGGGATATTCCCTATGACGCATTAGATACCGGCGCAGCTACAGATATGTTCAACATGCCATTTCACGGAGCGCCTATCACACTGATCATCGACTATTCGAAACGTCCGTACGATGTACAGCGGTTCAATGGATATGGAAAGATCACCTTCGACAGGATTTTAAAAGAGGTTGAATATAAAGATCCCTACATACCTACCAGGGACGTTGCGCAGGAGGTGCCTCATGCCTAAACCATATCCCGCTCAATTATATGGCGATAGGTGTAAGGTTCCCCTGTGCAACCATCGCGAGGCGTGCAGTTACCGGTTCAGCCGGCGCTGCATGCTCCGCCGTATTTTCCTGCAAAATTACGTGGAGACAAAGCGTCTCTACGGGATCATCAAGGATCTGCTCGATAGAGTGCACCGGCTTGCATATTTCCGCAGGGTATACTTCTGGAAGATCGACCGCAAGAAGGGCATGCACATGCCGTATAAAACCTACGGGAACTATGAACACCACGGAGTGTGCGCATGAAGCGACAAAAAAATGACGAACGAAACCAGAAGGTATGCGACGATATCCGTAAATATAAGGAGCTTGGCTTCAAGATCCAGGAAGCATTTAAGCTCGTTGCGGAAAAATGGTATCTCGCACCGAGCACTGTCCGGCAAATATGGTACGCAACCGGGTATTATCGTGAGCGCTAAGAAATATCATTACGGCAGAAAAGGATCACATGCACAGGCGAACGTGCGGAAAAAGGAGATCGTCAAGCTCGTGAAAAAGTATAAAGAGCAGGGCTTTCACCTCTGTGAAGCACGGGAGCTCGTCGCACAAAAAGTCGGACTCACATCCGGCACAGTTCAAAATTATTATGAACAAGCGAGGTAAGATATGGATAAAAAAGTTTTAGAGGATATGGGATTTAAACATATTGGTAAAGGATGGCTTGAGTACCAAACAAAGCACGCAGAGCTTACTATTGCAGCGGAATATAGAGGGAAAGAAGTATCAAAGATTGTTATGTCAATTGATGATGTTTCTTATGAATATCCCCTCACCATCAACACCAAATTCGATCTCGAACAACTACTCAAAATACTGGGAGAGTAGCTCATGACAACACTACAATTAGTTACATGCTTTGTCCTGCTGTGGACGGCGTTTTTCGATGGTATGCGGGACGGGACGCTCAAAAAATCCTGGTGGACACGCAAGAAATATAAGTGGGCACAGCTCTATCCGATTGCGATATACCTGATGATCATTACGAAGATGAGCTGGTGGATATGGCTTGTGATCCCTATCTGCGGTTGGCTGCTCTGGCAGCTTGCAGCGAATAAGATATGCGGTAAAAACTGGGACTCGTTTATAATAAATTCGATAAAAAAAATATTTAGAATAGGAGAGTGAGCATGAAAAAAGAAAAATTCATCCTCGGTATTGAACCCACATGGCAGCGGGATCTACGCTGGAGAGATTACAAACTCGGCACAGAGCACAGACCGGAGGACAGTACTATCGGTAAATACGGATGCCTGCTCTCTTGCTATACTGACCTGGCAAAGTACGCAACCGGCATTAATTGGGAACCTCCACAAGTCGATTATGATCTCTGCCGTAAGGACGGCTGGGGATATGACAAAGGCAACCGGATCGTGCACAGTACACTTGCCTACATCTTCGAGGAGATGGTATTCCACGGGCTGCTTATGTGCTATCATACACCTGCGCCGATCCATAAAATTGATACCATGCTCCCCTGTATCGTGAAGATCGATTTCGAGGCAGGGCACTGGGTACTGCTGAAAGAGAAAGCCGGAGACGACTATATTATCAACGATCCGCTTTCTGGGCAGGAAGAACTACTTCTCGGGAAGTACGGTAAACCCGGCTGGGACCTGGCACGGATAATCTTGACAGTCGTGAGAATGGATGTTCGGAAGAAGGATTAACCACGAAAGGCACGAAAGGAAACGAAAATGGATGATAAAGAAGTTAAATACCCTGACATTTCAGCCCTGATGGGGGATACCAAAAGCATACTGTATACGATTCCTGAAATGATTGCAGATAAAATTGAAGAGGAGTTTCTTTTCGCTCTGCGCAACAATGCTTATCCTCCCATCGTTGGCGAGATTACTTTACATGAGATACGCTCAAGGGGTATTGTCATGATAACCCGGAACAATAAGATTTGGCTACAGCAAGGCAAACGCACTATCTCAAACGTTATAAGAACAGTTATTGGAGAAGATTGCGTTATTGTAGAGACCGTAATACCCACAGAAAGCGCCGAGAGGAGATAGAAAAATGATAGGAATAATAATAGGTGTCGTGATCGGGATAGTGCTCGTGGTGGGCGGTATTCTCGTACACACGATTATAATTGCACGAAAGGAGAAAGTATAATGTTAGTAGTCATTATTATTGGGTTGATCATCTGCGGTTTTATTACGCAGGGAATCAACAAAAGTAAGGGATACGAGGGTGGGTTCGCATGGGGCTTATTCCTTGGAATAATTGGTATTATTGTTGTAGCAGTGAGACCATATCATCCGGACTGGAAAAAGCCGGAAGACAAATGACATCCACCCTGATGATTATCTGGTTTGTTATCGAGTGTATATTCGCATTGATAGTGATCATCTCAATTATTATGATTGCAGTCGCAATAAGAAGGATATTGAGACTGGTAAGAGATTTTATGATCTCACATAATAAAGATAACGATCATCTAAAATGCAGGAATTGCTCTACCATAAATAAGGCAACCGCAAATATTTGTGAGTTCTGCGGAGAGCACCTTCGCAAAAAAGAATATGAAGAAGATCAGATACCGAAATATTTAAAAACTTGACACGCTCTATGTTCATAAGTAGAAATGCCATCAGACCGAATGAACCCATTGTGATGGCGCTTCTGCTTGGTCGAGCATAAGCGCTATTGTTGTTATTGCCGAGATTCCCGTACTCGTGAGAGCGGGGCGCCTTCCCTTGGGTTTGCGCGGTCAATCTCGGCTTTTTCAGTTGAGACCAAAAAACTCAAGGAGGCACAGATGAATAACATCGTGCAAATCGCAGGCAAGCCCATGCCTGTGCGAGAGTATCAAGGGCAGAGAGTTGTAACTATCAATGATGTGGCGGAAGTTCACAGGGTTCCTTCAGATTCAATAAGAAGGAATTTTAACAGGAATCGAAATCGATTTGAAAAAGAGATCGATTATTACAGTCTACGAGGAAAGTTCCGCGGGACAAATTGTCCCATGCCACCCCATACCTCATGCATCAATGTATTCACAGAGACCGGGTATCTTATGCTGGTCAAGTCCATGACGGACGATCTTGCATGGAAGGTGCAGAGGCAGCTGGTGAATTTGTATTTCAGAGTGACCCGTCTACGTTCCGACCCCGACGTGTCGGGGGAACTACGCCGCGGCAAGCGAGAGAGTGTGAGTGTCGGTCTTATTGCAGGCATAGCTCCGCTAATGAAGGATGAGTATCGCAAGATACTATATTATCGTGTGGTCAAGGGGCTTACGCAGAACGAGACAGGACTTTTGCTCGGGCACTCCGCACGGTATGTTCAATACAAAGAACAGGACATCACGCGTGCGGGCGTTCATATTCCTTCTCAGAGTGGTAAGCGGCAAAGCTTGATGATAGGTCCGCAAGATCCCCAGCTCGGGATATCAAATTAATCGGAGATATGTCATGAATGAACTCATCGAGATCATAGACAGACTCGAAGAATTGAACGAGGCGGAAGAGGAGCTGATCGTACTGACAGCCGGGGCGAAGAAGACGTGCTCATTATTATTGATCCTGCACACACAGAGGGAGGAGCAGATCGAGAAGTTGAGCTCACTTAAGGCATTACCAAGCAGGGGCTTGGTAACGAGATAGCTGGTTAACGATTGGGGTCTCTAAATATAAAAGGGCACTTCGGATGAGGTGCCCTAAGTTTTTCTTGACAGAAATTTATACCAAGAATTGGTTTGTAACCGAGGTATAAGCTGCAATCCATTATGCTGTGGAACGAACTTGCAAAACTTGAAACAGATTTAGTTTATTCCCTCTGTTTATTCAACCCTTGGGGTGTGCTAATCACGCACCCCGTTTTTTTTATATCTCGGAGGAGAGGTAGGCATAATGGTGTTGCAGGAAGCTTATACCTTCTTGGGGAAGCTGATTACTTCCCTTGCGGGTTCGAATCCCGTCCTCTCCTCCATAATAAAAAAGCGCTCCGTTTGGAACGCCCTTTCATTTATTTGCCAAGAGACTGCAAGCCCTTCACTCGTTCCCAAGTCCAACTTGGGAACAAGTATAACATTTTAACTTTCTAACTTTTAAACGCCATTGTCCCTGTCCTATACATATCCGCACCTGCGCTGTCAATATACTTGATCGAGTTGAGAGCGCCTTTGCCGGTCTGTGCGACGAAGGTATTTCCACCCGCATATTTCTTCATATACGTGAACTGCTTATCAGCCGGAGAGAGCCATATCTCATTGGGAGATTTCAGTGTCTCTTCGATGCAGCTGAGGTGTTGGAAAAGATCCTGCATTTCATTCTGTGACATTGCAAAGCTATCCTTCTTTGCGAGTTTAAGCGGAAGCCCGGACGCATCAGAGATCACCCGATCCTGCACATAATTATTATACAGATCCGTGAGTTCCAGTTTGGTCATATCAACAGTTGCGAGTTTCTCAGGGAGTGTTGCTTTCCCGGCTTTGCTCCACTCATTCAAACCAAGTGCAGCGTATGTTTTGGAGAGCACATTCTTATCAGCCAGCCATGAGCTCCAGATGTTATTGTCTGCGCCTGTATTCTTTGCCCATTCAGTTGGGAGATCGATCTGAGCAGGTTCTCTGCCATACATAGGATCGGACAGTGCTTCTTCTTCTGTAAGCTGTTCTACATCACACGCACAATTCCAATCATTTGGCGGATAGTAAGTGAGCCAGAATGGATCATCGATAGGAAGGACCGTTCCGTGCAGTTCTTTATGAGATATGCGCGAGTTCTCAAGGAACATGCAGATATATCTCAGGTAGGGAAAGATGTCTTTTTGATCCTGTGCCTGGTTCCACTTTGAAGCGAGATATGCGTTGTTGGTTGCGGTCGAGAAGTTGGTCCGTACATAGTATGGATTGTCCGGTTCAAAGCCCTTGACCTGCACATCTTTCTTCCAGTCTGCAAAGGTTTTACCTTGCAGCAGAGCGTTCGCAGCTTCGTCCTTGAGCATAGAGAGTGTGTCCTCTGCATGAACGCCGGCGACAAGGAACGCCTCAGCCCTGAACGCATGGACAGCTTCGAGATTTGGCGATGTCCAGTCTATTTCAAAAACCTCGTTCCGGGGATGGATGTGCCGGTTTAAATTAGTTGTAGAATTTCTTCCCAGCATATAGGAGGTATGTATGAGGGCAGCGAGTCCTTCCCCGAAAGCGAGATGTATATTCAGAGGGTATGAAAGTTCGTTGTAGTCATCGAAGGATTTGAGCTTTTTAAGATAGTCTTTATAGCCCTGTGTTGCGCTCGATACGAGCCCGAGTTGTTTCTCTATTTCTACGGCAGCGACATTGGACAAACCTCTGTCAATTCCGAAAAATCTGTCACCCTGAGATACTCGAAGTGTGCCATACTTCGACTGGCTCAGCATGACAGAACGATTAAAATTTGCGGGATCTATGCCTCCTCTTGAGGGCGGTTGAACTATCTCTCCTTCTGGGCGAGGTCTGTTATATTTATCATAAAAATAATCGAGATCGAGCGGGAGTCCTATCTGCTGTACGAGCTTGATGTCCATGTCCAATTCTGATTTATGATCCATAAAATTGGTCTCGATCTGCACCTTTATTTTATCGTCATTAAAATTGATATGATTGAGACGGGTAAAGAAGTTCGATATAAATACTTCGAGGTCACGGGCGTCACCTGCAAGAATGTCGCCGCGTACCAGGTTGGCAATTTTCGCCTTTGCTTCTGATCCGTATTTTTCCTGCTCAGTGACAGCGGTTTGTCCAAGAATCCTTTTAGTCGATTTGGTCTCGCAGAAATCACATAAAGACTTATACAGGTTGCCGGAAGCGGTCTTATTGACGAAGTCCACGAACTCGACCGTGACGTTCTCGGACACCATCATTGCAAGGGAAGTGCCTGCATTTTTCAGCATGTTCCAGAGCTGATCTTTCTCTGCTTTGGTAGCGCCGGACTTGTAGGTTCCCTTACGCATCGGCTTGCCGAATATCTCTGTGAAATCCGCCCAGTTGGTGAGCGCAAATGCCTTGAATGTGTAGAACTTGAGGAGTGATCTGAGGATTGCTTTCTTGCGTAGGATCTTAATGACCTTCAGTTCATCAAAGCCCATCTTCTTGTCATCGGCAAAAACCTGTAGATGTCTGTCCACGATACGGAGATCTAACTGCTTATAATCGAGGAGCTGCTTCGGGAACCATAGGGAATCGATCAGCTCATACTCTACTTGCCTGAACACGAACATCTTGAGTTTTGCTTCGATCAATGCTTCAACCAGATCTGGATAGAGAGAGTCTTTTACATCTTCAAAATATTCCGACTGTGCATCAGAAAGTTCCGTAGTGATCACCGGTGCGAGCGCTTTGAGCGCCTCTGTTCGGGTATCTATATCGGCATCGAGATTTGTATCCTCTGTCATGAGCCGGTTGTATAATGAGTTGATAGATTGGAGTTTTCCGTAGGAGTCCAGCTCTGTTATTGCACCGCGAATTGTACTCGGCGTGATGCTCATTTCCCGGAAGAAGGTATCCTTCTCAGGTATCTTAACCACCGTGTCATTGACCGGTTGTTTCTTTTCTTTTTTCTTAAGATTAAATATGTTCATGTATCTCCTTAAAATAAGATTTTAAAATCATTGGATTTCTTCGGGACGAACCGGGCTTCCATTGGTCCGGAAAATCGTTTCATCACAGAGATCGCACCTGCAAGCGCATCGGGTCCATCATCATGCGGATGGTCAGGGTAGTTGGTAAGCTGCTCTTCGAGATAGATCAGGTCCTCATCTTTCGGATCATAGTGCAGTATCCAGCCCCATTCATACAATGGAGTGATCGCTTCGATACGTTCAGACTTTTTGATTGTGTTTTCCACTCCACTCACAGGCAGCAGGTAGCCATACTCTTCGGACATATCCTGCACGTAATCCCAGAGGAGTCTTTGCCAGAAATTCGATTCCATATATATGCGGGTTTCATATTGATTGTCGAGTTCATAGAGTTTATGCAGCATGGATGAGAGCGAGGACTTACGGAGGTAGCAGTCGAGCAGGTAATATCTTTTATCCTTGAAAGCGAGCGTGATAATTGCCCGGTAGTCTGAGGAGTGTGAAGTCCCGATAGCGGGATCGCAGTACGTTACAATTCTATCGAATTTCTTTTGACTCGAAGGGTAATAATATTTGAACCAGCCGGACTTGAATATGATACCTTCGACAATTGGGTTCATCATCATATGACGTTCAAAGCCCACACGTCCCATCGCACGTTTCATTTGATATAGATCATTCAGAGTGAACCCTTCTGACCACAGCGGCGTTCCATCGTCCAGTATCGCCTTGTATTCGAGATAAACAAGTTCTGCGACATGCTCTTCTTCTACCAGCGCAGCAAAATATGATAATGCGCTATCTTTATGAGTTCGGTTGCCGATCCATACCACAATACCTTCCTTGTCGCCGAGCGCTCCGTAAGCTTCCTGTCTCACATATTCGAGCTTCTGCCTGGCGATCCGTGGATTCTGTGCCATATGAGATTCAAAGTCATCTATCACGATCCAGTCCGGTCTATATGCTCCATGCAGTTTTGATCTGATCGGCATTTTATAGCCAAGCGCAAGGAAGCGAGCACCGATCTTTGTGACGAAATCGAAATCCTTTCCCTGCCCGAAACGAACCTGCTCACCGAAATCCTTGATCAGCCGTTTGTTGTACAAAAACTCCAGCTTGATCGCAAGGGTTCTTTCCTCTGACTGATCGCGGGATTCCGATACAAAAATAGGAAAATGAACATCTTCTCGGAGCACCTTCCAGATCGGTTTGATGATCGCAAGCAGCACAGACTTACCGTGCTTTCTGGGACCTGCAATCGCAACGATGATCTGCTGCTTATTCGTTGCAGCATCCATCTCTTTATGAAACTCACCGAACGGCTTTGTGATGTAATGTGGGAAGTAGGTTTTCGCAAAACAGAACAGGTCAACAAGAGCTTCTTGCATCCGGAATTTTTTAGATTCTTTTGTATCATTTGGGAACGGGGCGGTATTGTCCCGGATCATCTGGATCAGTTCGAGTATCTTCTGATCGTATTGTTTGGGCGTGAGCTTATTCACCGGCATATTTATTCCTCAAATAATCACTCATTTCGATGAGGTATTTCTGAAAAAGTTTTGAGAATTGTTTGTCGCCAAGCGTACTGACGAAGTCTGTGAGGTCCTTAAGGAACTCAAAAATATTTGATAGTTGAACTCGCTGCGGGCTAACCTTCTTAATGATCATGAGTAGTTTTGTGAGCTTGTCTGCGACTCCTGGTGTCGTGAAAGTATTATCTTTGAGAGCTTCCTCAACCGTTTCATTAAACTGTTTAACCATCTCACGTGAGAGCCCGATACCTCCAACAATAAACTTGTCAATATCCCATTTACCGGATTTTCTCCATGCATCAACGACCTTTTGCTGCCTGTGCATTATGCGCATAATGTCCTTGGTTGACATCCGTTGTTCGATGTACATTGTCTTGGCTTTTTCTGCGAGGATGCGGTCCCAGCTCTCTGCGTCACGCCAGCGATATATGGTTTTGGGCTGCATCTTTTTAAGTTTTGCGATCTTTGAGATCGTGGGGTATGGAGATGAAACATAAACCTCTTTGATAGCGTTGATTATTTCTTGTGAATATTGCATATTTCCTACTTTTGTTTTCTCCACCACTCGGCGATCCTGTCCTTGATTATGTCCTGATCTGTGCGGTCGATAAAAAGGAATGGTCGGGGTGGGATCGTGACAGATTTTTGAAGTTTGTATAGTGCCAGCGGGGTATCGCCTTCCCTTACCATGAAGATGATCCCGTTGCGGATAAAGGTATTTTCAAAGTCCCTTGCAGAGTGTACACGCGCAGCATCCGTAAGGGGTATTGTGAGGAACTTTGCCTTACGAGGTACGATGGTCCCGCCTTCATGTTGGATATGGGCATAGGCAAGATTCGATCCGATACTGATCCTGTCCTGGTTCAACTGAAAGTTAATTGAATTGATCAATTGTTTGGTTTTTCCAACCAGGGTACGCTTACTGGCATTCTTACTTGCCGGCTTGATCTTACCATCCCGTATGCGCTTCTTGATCCTGTCGCGTATCGTGACGCCTACGAGATTGAGCAGATCGCGATTAGGTGTCGGGATCGACATTGACCGGCTCGAAATATCGTGGTTGTGAAATCCATCTCATCTTTTCCGTGATCCCACCTTCGGCAAGATCTTCCTCATCGTCCGTATAGTCTGTGATCGTACCGAGAGAAATCTCCCCTTTCTGGATGGATTTAATAAGCTTCATTGCGTTGTCATATTCCTTCTGTACATAGTCGGGAATATCCCTTGCTGCTTTATGAGTCCAGAGTTTGTGCTTCGTAAAGATGATGCAGATCTCAGCAATAACATCAGGGACCGAACCCTCTTTAAAAGGCACGGTCTCAATGCGCTGGATCAGGTCATCGATAAACTTTGATTCTCTGAGTATGATCGCTTCGACATCAGCTTGCAGGAGTCCGGTAAGTATCAGTGTAGAGTTTTGACCAAGGTCTTTTGCTACAGTCGCGTACGTTGTATACATTATGCTCATTTTACCTCACTTTTTTATTCCAGGTGTTCAAATCGGAATGTTGCCCTGTATGCACAGAAACCGGGTATGATCGCAAGCCGTTCAAAGCCGTCGAAGAAAAGCCGTTCTGCGCCTACATCGACGTTGTGGAACTCTGCTATAATCTTGATCAGGAGTGCATACATGGAGGATGCTGCCGTTCCTTTCATATGGGATGTGACAAGATAGAAATGTAGGCGGGAGTCGATATTGAGATAGTTCTCGTTTTTATTACTGCCCAGCTCTACTTCTGTGAAGAGTGCGGGAGGGACGATCACAAAATTATCGAGATCCTCAAGCTGCCCTTCGTATGGTTCGATCTGGTTGAGAGTGATCTCACTCTCCCCGAGTATTGTCTCCACTCCAGTCAATAACGTTGTTATAAAATCTGCCATATAACACCTTAAAATTTTTAGGACTATATGACAAAATACTGTCAAAATTGCAATTAAAAGGGTGAAAATTTCACCATTTTATTTGTTTCGTACGCAGGTACAATTATAAGCGGTCATATGAAAAAGCAACCTTGGTACGAGATTCGAAACAAGACAGGCGATGTCGCTGAGATATATATCTACGGAATAATCGGAAGGTATGATGACGTCACCGCAATCGATTTTATAAAAGACTTAAAAGAAATTACTGCTGAAGTAATTGCGATCTATATCAACTCTGAGGGTGGAGGCGTTTTTGAGGGCATGGCGATCTATAATGCGATCTTGAGGGAACGCACAAAAGGAAAAGTCATCAATACATACATTGAAGGGCTTGCGGCTTCTACGGCTTCATTCGTTGCGCTCGCAGGTGAAGTTGTCTATATGGCACGCAACGCAACATACATGATCCATAACACTTCAGGTATAACGATGGGAGATTCTAAGGACCACGAAAAAACAGTTAAAATCCTTGAGTTTGAAGACTCGCAAATTGCTGATATATACGCACAGAAAACAGGAAAAAAGATTGAGGAAATTCATGCCCTGATGGATGGAGAAAAGTGGATGGGTGCTGACGAAGCGAAGGACTACGGATTCATCGATGAGATCACGAATGAGTTGAAAGCTGCCGCATGTGTAGACCCTGAATCGGCACTATGGAAGGGCTTCAAAAACATACCGAAAAATTTTACATTCGAAAATAAAACATTTCCGCATTTTCAAACGAAAGCGGAGGAAGGAAAAGACATGGAAAAACTTCTGAAGCTGCTTAATAATGCAGCAGACGAACCTGCCGCTATCACTGAGGTGACGGAACTTCAGAATAAAGCGGCAACGCTGGAGACCGAGAATCAAAAACTCAAGGACGAACAGCGTAAAATTAAGGTGGAGAACGCTATCAAGGACGGCAAGATGTATCCTGCCCAAAAGGATTTTGCTCTCGATCTTACAGACGAGCAGCTCGACAAATTCATTGCAACCGGAAAAGCCGTCGATCTCAGTAAGAAAGATGAGATCAATGACGGAGAGGAAGGTGCAGGAGTTACCTACCAGCAGTTGCTCGATGATCCCAAGCTGTATGCAAAGTACAGGGCAGAAAATCCGGAGCTTGTGGAAAAGCTCCACAATCAGTACATTGAGAATGGAGGCAACTGATGGCATTCTATCCAGAACTATGGGGTGCAAAAACCCTTGAACAGATGAAAAAAGAGCTGTCTGTAACACAGCGAATTGTCAATACTATCACGGATTACACACCGCTCACAAACGGCGCAAAAGCCGATAAGTATCACGGACCAAAACTTGCAAGCGTATCTGCTGTAGAAATGCCTATCACAGACGAAAGCTTTACAAATCCTGCAAAAACCGTATTCGACATCAACTTCGATCAGGAATATGGTGTACCGCAGATATTGTCAGATATTGAAAACTCTCAATCCAACCTGGAACTCCTCTCTCTGTATACAAGCAACGCAAAGGATGGGCTGCTCGATGCATATGATCTGCGTATCATCAATGTGATGATATTAGGTCTTCTTGCAGCGAACCGCCTCAAGCTTGCGGATACTGTCGACAATAAGCTTTCGAAAACAGACTTCCTCGATGCCCGCAAAAAACTCAACGCGGTAAAAGCGCCGCTGAAAGGACGAACTGCTGCGATCAATTCTGATCACGAATCCGACCTCTACTCGATTGACGGATTTATATCCCGAGATAAAATCCCGGACACTGCTGCCCTTAAAGATGGCGTCATTGGACGATTGCTCGGCTTCGACATACTACTCTTCGCAGACATGCCTCTCGTGGACTCGAACGGTATCCTGACAGGAACAAAGAATAAGAAAGTCAACCTGTTCTATTCTAAGCTTTCAACCGGCTTCGGGCGACAGAAGGAATTCGGAGTCAAAACCGAACCTCACGCCGGAGCTGCATCCGATTATATTAATATCTATAGTGTGTATGGTTCGTCTATCCAGGACAATACCTACGCTGTATCCAAGCGCGATAACTAAGGGGGCGACATGAAAAAATTACTTATCTTCTCAATCATATTGCTTTTCTGCGTATCTCTTTTCGCGCAGGAGGCAACCGTACCGACGATCCGAAATACGGATTACAACGATGAACTGCTTGGCGGTGAGATGTTCAAACATATCACAACTGTTATGGAGCTTGACTCTCTTGACAATGTAAGTACAACGCTCTATGCGATCTACGACCTGAGCAATCCTGCCATCATGCACGCAGTCATCGAAGCACATATCCAATGCCCTGACGATACCGGTGACACAACCAAACTTGGTCGTGTATATGCAGCCACATCGGCGATAGAGGACAGTACGCTAACAATTACACAGCTTGCATCCAACTTACAGACAATTAGCCAGGCGCTCGTTGATGATGTCCTTACAGTACAGCAAGTACAGATCGGCACAGCAACGTATCCGCTGAATCAATACCTATATATCTTCTATGATGTCTCTGATGTGACGACCGATTATTTCGACATTACTGTCTATCTGACACTGTATTGATCATGGTACGAATAAGACTGATAGACGTTAATTTTCGAGGGCATCCTCGTGGATCTATAGTAAGCGTAACTCAGCCGGAAAAGCATTATCTTATAGATATGTGCGGACTTGCTGAAGTTGCTGCAATCAAACATAAACCCCATACCGACGACATTGACATACCCTCTCAGGAGAAAGCGGCTTCTCGCAAGGGGAGCCGCCCTTCTTCCAAAAAGAAGTCGCCGGATAAAACAGATAATAATTAGGAGATACTATGCCTGAATATCCTGTAGCTGGAACTGCCGGGCACGTCGTCAAAAGATTTGGCGTATACCTACGTGCAGCGGTTGCGTATGTTGCACCTGTCGCAGAAGCAGATTATGACACATTGAAGGCAACTTTCGATGGAGAGACCGATCCCGTTGCCATTGGAGAGAACGAAGATAATTCCTCACTCATAAAACTCACACCGAAAGAATCAGCCAGAGTACACGGTGGACGAATGAAGACCACCCTGTATGACGGACTGTTCGAAATCAAACTCTTGGATGTCACCATGGCAAACCAGGACTATATTGAGTCACTGATCGGAGTCAAGATCGATGCGCTTTGTGAAGATGAAAAAACAGTCAAGAGCACTGTTGTTTTGGATTTCTATCCTGAAATTGAAGAACTCGATACAGACGGAAAAACTTCCACGATCTTAATTCGTGGGAAAGCAGAAGTTGCCGCAAACGACCTCGCTGCATTCAGAGATCACATCTGGCACGATGTACTGACACCCCCAGCTTAAACCCATAACAATGATATGCAAGCCCTTTCGGTGTGTTGCTGAGAGGGCTTTTATCCAATTAGGAGCGCCCTTAATGTCTGACGAAAACGGCAACAAAACCTTTGTAAGAATCACAAACAAAATGATCTACGATAAGATCGATCATATGGAAGATAAGCTCGATGTAGTCGTCAATGATACCGAGACCAATAAGGAAAACATAAAAACAAACAAGAAATCTATCTGGTGGTTGTGGACGGGTATCGGGGGCATGGCGCTCGGTATTATTTTCGCAGCGCTGAGAGGAGCAATATAATGGGATTACCAATTATACAAGATGTACTCGAACTCGTCGGGAAGGGAGTCGACCTGATCTTTCCTGATAAAAACGAAGCGAATAAGATCAAGAATGATCTACAAATGAGCGTATTAAAACTCGCATTGGAGGAGAAAAAACTAGTTTTTCAAGACCTCGAATCCGCACGCCAAATGTATATCGAAGAAACGAAGGTTTCGAAATCGCCGCTTGCAGGATTCCTGCGAGATATATTCAGACCGGTGACCGGGTTTTTGCTCATTTTTATTGTGCTGTATTGCCGTGTGATCGGACCGCTTTTCAAGCTGCCGGTCGTTGAACTGACGGCATGGGATTACGCTCTTATAGGCACGGTCGTTGCTTTCTATTTCGGGCTTCGACACAAAGAAAAAGAAACAGGGAAGGACTAATACATTGAAAAATTATTCAATCAAAATAGACCTCGATACACTCGCTGAGGTCTGGATATTATTCGAAGAGTGCGGCGCTGAAGGTCTCCTGGTTGGCAGGAAGATCACTGCCGATATGTCAGATATTATCGGCTACTTCATAGGCAAAAAGAAACTCGTTGATCTCTGCAAGATCATCACGGGCATGGACGATGATTTCGGGAAGGTAGACTTCGGCATAGTCGCACAGATACTTTCTGATTTTTTCGGAAAAATGGGCGAAGAATCAGCAGGGCTATTCGCTATGTTGGTGATTCGTCCGAGACAGAAAACCCAGACGACCCCAGAGAAGCAGACGAGCGAGAAACCAAAACCATCCAAACCAATCCCTTCTGGGGACTGAAGCATACGCTCACACGCATGGGATTCCGTGATGCAGGTACAATGAACATCGATGAAGCACTGTACCATATAGGACGACTCAATGGCTAATTTGCAGATAGAACTTCAACTCGACCTGACACCCTTCAAGGAAGGGCTCAAGGGTGCGCTGCGACTCGGAGAGAATTTCTCTTCCCAGTTCCAGGACTTACTGTCCGGCGTAACCGTTGAAGCTGATCTGTCTCAACTCGACCAAATCGCTGACGAAGTTGAAGCTGAGATCACCGGCATAGAAGGTGAAGCGACTATTACGGGCGACGGCTCCGAGGCAATAGATGAAGCTGAAGATGTAGAAGCTGCTGTCGATGCAATCCCTGATGAAAAAACTCTCACTATAAATGCTGAGGGCGATGCACTCGATACACTCGGAAATCTGTCTCTTATTTACACCGGACTTATGCAGGCAGGTCAGCAGGTCATGGGAATGTTCGGAGGGCTTACAGAAAAAGCCAACGTCCAGGAGGATGCTGAATATTCTCTCAAAGCTGCGCTGAGAAATACCGGACTGGAAGTAGACAATAATCTTTCCAAGCTGAAAAATTATGCGTCCGGACTTCAGGAGATCACACGATACGGAGACGAAGCTATACTCATGGGAACTGCATTGGCGCAGAACATTGGCAAGTTTGCAGCCGAGGATCTTCCGCGTGTTCAGAAAGCAGCCATCGGGCTTGCTTCCACCTACAAGATAGATCTGCAAACTGCCTTCCAGATGATAGGACGCGCAGCAGCTGGTCAAACTCAAATGCTCACACGTTACGGTATTGTTATTGATATGACAAAATCCAAAGAGGAGCAGTTCCAGCAGGTGCTTGAAAAAGGCATCGATGGTTTTGCTATAGCTGAGGAGATGGCTGAGAATACCTCCGGTGAAATGGAGCAGCTCGGCAATGTATTTGGAGATCTCCAGGAGAAGATCGGCGACCTGATGAAGCTGGGGCTCACACCCTTGCTGCCGATTTTCGAAGGAGCAATATCGCTTGCAGGCGGATTCTTTGATGCACTCACCAAGACACCTCTTGAGAGGACCATCGATGAACTTGAGAGACTTGGAGCGAATGTTGAGACGATCAATAAGCTCAAAAAACTACAACTTGAACTCGACCTTATGGAGCTTCAACACCATCAAAAGAAAAAAGGATATTTGGTAGACGAACAGACACTAACTGGAAAGATAGAAGAATCTCAACAGAATCTAATTAGTTTTAATACTGAACTTGCAGAAATTTACGCAAAATATGGTAAAGAAAATCTGAAAAATCTTGAAGATATGAGCTACGGAAAGATAGTAATGAAAGGTCTTGGCGGTGCAGCATCAGACGTTGTTGCTATTAACGAGGCACTAAATGAGGCACATCAAAAAGAGCTTATTCTATTAAGTAAAATAAATACAGAGAGAAAGAACATTTCTGGTTTAGGTGATCAGCTTGGCTTGATGAGTGAGATAGAACTAAAGAAGCAACAACTTATTGCCCTTACTGAAAAACAGGGTGCTGCAGAGGAAGAAATTGCAAATCTTCCGTCTGTGCCGGATGTCCCGATCGGGATGGAGTTCGAACCATTTTCAGAGGAAGAGCTTGAGCTTGTCGCCCAGGAAGTCAACCAGGCAATAGAAGAACTCGATCTTGATAAAATAGATGTTATAGATCCGGAAAAAATAAAAAGCGATCTCGACCTTGCCCTCGACGATGTGAGGAAGTGGGGATCTGCTGTGTCAGGAACTGTGAACAATATCTCAGGAGCATGGAGCGCATATTATGATCTGCAATCCACAAATATTGAGAATGAATACAACGACAGAAAAAAAGCGATCGAGGACTCCGCAAAATCTGAGGAAGATAAGAAAAAGAAACTCGAAAAGCTTGATGAGGAATATGCAGAGAAGAAAAAGGAGCTTGCTGAAGCACAGAAGCCGGTTCAGATAGGACAGGCAATCAGTAATACTGCCCTCGGTGTAATAAGAGCTTTTGCAGATCCAGGAGGTATTCCCGGTTTAATTCTGTCTATGCTTGTTGCAGCACAGGGTGCGTTTCAAATCGCCACGATCAAAGCCCAGAAATACAATGAGGGAGAGGTTGACATTTTTAGTGAACCTATCGGAGATATATTGGGAGTGCTACAGCGTTACGGTAGTGATGGTATTATTGAGATCAAGGGTCCCGGCACAGATATGTCCGATAGCATACTCGCCTTACTCAGTCGCGGTGAGACAATTACAGATGCAGAAGGCACCAGGAAAAATAAAGGGCCGCTTTCTTACATCAAGAAAGGTGGAGTTATACAAGGATATGCAGACGGAGAAATTGGAATAGAAGAGCGTGGAGCGATGAGCGTGGAGCGAGGTGGATATAGCACAAAGCTTCTTATAGAGCAAAACAGGTTATTGAGGGATAATTTAAAATTTCTCTCACACCTGAAAAACATCGATGATAATACGAACTCAATGCGCAAGGCACGGAGGAGATTCTGATGAGGATTTCACGCAGAGTGCGCAATAATGCGCTACGCAAAGATAAAAAGAACACAGAGTGCGCAAGAATGCGCTTCGCAGAGAAAGAGTGGTATTACGTGGAGAGATCATGTTTGAAGTAAAATTCATACAGGGCTGGAACCTAAGTTTTGGGTTCGATGAAGAGACCGATATCACACCGACCGGTCTTGAACACACAGAGCTGGATCACGATCCCGAGCGCTTCATGTCAGAGGATTTCTTTTTGAGAGAGCCGCGAGAGGCGCGGATCAAATTTTTTAGAACACAATTTTTGCTCGATCACTTTGTCTATCCTCCCGCCGATGAGATCATAAATGTGGTATTATATAAGGATGAGGACGGCAACATAATAGAGGAGAGTCAATATGATCCTGAGACCTGCACAAAGGACGTGGTGGTCAACAGGTATTCGAAGATCATAGTAAAAATACTTGAGGACGACCGGTTGATCTTCCTGGGGCTTGTACAGCTTAATGAGGTGCCGGATGACACAGAAGAAATCTCCATCACATGCACGGACTTTCTCGATCTGTTCCAGTCATATTCTGAGGCGCTTATATATAATGTACCCGGGGAGAACTCATACGGATACTATTTCTCCAAATCAATAGTACAGTCCTTGATCGATATTATTGTGGACACGACCGGGCTCAATCTCCAGTACTCACTTAATGATGACATCTTCATGGAGTGGGTGAGCGACTACACAGTATATTCAGATCCGAATCTTGATCCCGATCTTGTCACCTTCACTGTTCCTCAATACAGCAACTGGGTTGATTACTGGCAGTTCACTAATGTTTTACGAACAGCGTCGGTGCCCGAAGAGTCAGTTGTATTTTACCAGGTATTTGGATTTTGGGTAACATCCGCAGCAGGGGAGACATACTATTGCAGCATCAAATGGAAGAAATATTCACCGATAACCGGCTGGAGCGATGAGCTTGAGACGACATATACACTCGTTGAGGACTTAGGGGTTGGCGGTTATGATAGATTTTTACAGCAGATTGATGACTGGCGTATCGAATGGCTTGCATCGATAGGATCGGGGCAGCTGTTCTTATTGCCTCCTGATTATTTTTATTACGTTGAGGACAATCGCTTGGTACGATTTCGTCAGGAATGGTGGAGCGCTGCGATACCGTACCGGTCCGGCAATCAGAAATATATAGACCTACTTAAGGTGATCACTCTTGTGAATAATCTAACCATCTACCAGGATGGCAACGGGGTTTTTTTTTCAAAACGCACAGACCTCCCTCAGAGCACGGGCGTAGATATCGAAAAAGACACCATCTACAAGCCCTTCCTTCAGAAGGATATTACGCGTGACGAGCTGGAATATGATGCACTCGACATACTCTGGGTCGATCCTGAAGGCGACGAGAACAAACTCAATAAGGAGCATGTGAAAGAAATGTACAATGACATCTTCGGTTCGACTTTCCAAAAGGAAATAGAAGGATATGTACACTGTCCGTCTGAAGTGTTGATACCGGGATGTACGATACGGTTCGTTATGGATAGTTATGTTCATATATTTTTCATTATCTCTGTAAAAAAGGAAGATGTGTGGTATAAAATTATTGCGTACAGGGTAAGCATTTCCGAACTCCAGGTGCTGACTGATCCCGGCTTCCTTTTATACGAAGAAGACACTGCGTTTAAGCTGGACGGCTACTTTGGAGTGCTTGCGCTTGAGGAGAGTTCATAATGTCAATGTACAGCATCTGGGGATTCGGCACTTTTGCGATAGAGGGCACAAATATGGGCATGATGGTCATATTTGAGGACTCATATTGTGTACTGAGTTTTGAGCGTGTCAGCATCACAAAAGAAAATCTTAATAATGTAGAGATGGAACACTTCAAAGGGCATCGGGCGTATCTCGATGTAGAGATCAAAAGCATGGGTGACAGTTCATATCAGAAACTCATCAAGCTTGCGCAGATTCTCGATAATGGGACCTATAAAATATATCCATTCTATAACCAGTCGATCCCGCTTTCCAAACAGCTTGTGCTCGATCATCAGTACAGAATGAGAGAGACCAGCGAGTTCTCTATCCGTCACAGCAGCAAGTACTTCCAGGTCGGGCAGAATGTCGAGCTGTCATTCAAGGCAAAGAAGCTCGTACAGGAGCGTCCGAAAATACATAATGATGAAGATCTGATCACGATCGTAGGGTCCAGGTTCACGACCTACAATAGAACTATAAAAATTTAGGAGTTATACATGGCAGATAATAGAGTCAGTTTTCCGATAGAGTCCGATGATGTTATTGCAGTTAGATTGACTGCACTGACAGGACTGCTAACTACACTCAACCCAAACCTCACCGCAGGCGGCGTGTTCATCGTCGAGGTTGCTGAGAGTTCTAATATTGCGATATTCATTGCGGGCGCAGCAGCTCCTGATACTACAGAGCCGAACCTGCTTCCCATACCCGCAGACGGCATCCCTACCGGCAACTATGAAGTCAAGACGGCAAATACAAAAACAGGCACACTCTGGGACTGGGATGCGCAGTCAGAGGTATCGAATATTGCGATAGTGAACACCGATCTCAAAGAAATGCTGGATCTGTACGTTGCAATTGCTAAGATCTACAATGCCCTGGATAAGGAAGCTTCCGGCTATGTGCTGGATGCCAGGCAGGGAAAGGCGTTGTCTGATCTTATTACACTCAAGGTGTCCACTACACATCTGGCAAGCAACACCAACGGACATGGGGCTTCCCTCATTGGTATAGAAGATTCCGAAGAGGATTTTGATGCGACTACAGTTGAAGCGGCGCTTGCAGAACTCAAGGATGATATTGAGGCGATTTCTCCGGACATAAGCACCTTCTCGATCAATGTGAGTAGCGATGTTAGGAATACACTCATTCTCTTTTATATGTCGCTTGTTTCCGGAGGGACGACAATATATGGATTCAGTGGATATTTTGTGATAGAGTATTTTTTCAAAAATGATGCAGGATTCCCAAGCGGCATGACAGCATCAACAGAATGGGATACTGATGCGATTGAGCTACTCGGTTATACCGTACTCACGATTGGGTCGACCCAGAGCATGATACCTGTGTCGAAACCGGACTATGATGATGCGCTGTATTCGGGAGGTGAAGAGGACAAATGCACGATAGTGTACCATGTGCGTTACGTCAACGCATGGACAGAAACCTTGTGGTCAGAAAACAAAGTTATAAGCAGTTTTGACCCACCGGAAAATATTGAAGAGCTCCTCGAAGGATTGAAGGCAGACGATATTACTGATTTTGATAATGAGGTGGCTAATAATACTGCCGTAGCAGCGAATACTACCAAGACATCGCTTATATCGATAACAGAAAATAAGGATCTGGATAAAGTAGCAAATATGGAAGTGGGTGCATCAACCAATAAGCACACTACGATCACGGCGAATACAGTGCTTGATTGGAAAGATGCAGGATATATCCCGGTCAGCACATTTGGAGGTGCAGTACAGCTTACGATGCCACCACTTTCTACTGATCATGTTGGGGTAGAGTTCTTTATTAGTCTAATTCAAAGGGATGCTGGTGGGGCAAATCACCTCACAATAATAGCAGATAGTGAAGACTATGGTTTTTCTCTCATAAAAGGCAGTATGAGCGACGATGTGGGTACCATTGAAATGGCATTCTCGAATTGCTCAGTAATTATAAAAAGTGCTTTTCCATCAGCATCTAATCCCGGGTATTGGATCATAGCAGGTGGAAGAAACGTAGAAATTAACGTAATCTAAAGGAGCAATAACATGTCAGACAAAGGAAATGCTTACAGAGACAATAATGGTGAGGTGATACCCGTAGGAAATAAGTTCCAAACCTACGATGCAGCCGACACCCCGAAAGAGAGTCCGTATTCACTCGCAAACAATACGACGGTCGAGATCACTGTGCCTGAACGTGCAGTTGAGATCGCGGTCAAGAGCGATGCGTCTCTTATCATTGGAGAAGCCCAAGCCGATGTAGAAGGTACAGGCAACGGCTATTTCACCACAGTTGAGTATATGTTCATCCCGCTCGGAGTGGGAGGCATGAGCAGTCTCTTCATCCGCAACGAAAGCGGCGCAACTGTGAATGTAGAATTTTTCTTCATAATGGTGTAAAATGATAGCGCTCATATTAAGGATCGGGCTTCAGCGTACGCTGATCGACTATAATTTTCAGATACAGGGACTGCTTCTCTATGAAAGTGGGGAGGCGGTGCGCCTTGAGGACGATTCGGGCTTTATAGAACTGGAGGAACAGTAACATGGATAATAAAAAACTTAGCGATGCGGGGATAGTCGCCCTCACCGCAAACGAGATCACAGAAGGTAGTTTGATATATGTCAGCAAAAAGTCTGGTGCATCTTATGGCGACAAAAAAAGCACCCCGGCAAACCTTATGATCCAGGAAGATGAGACCGATGCTGCAGAATACAGCGGAGGGCTTGCAAATACGAACATAGAAGGCACTCACGACATCAGCGGTTACAGTTTTGTCTCCGCACCAAAAGTCATACTGGTGCCCACCTGTGAGTGGCTGATCTGGCTCAAATCAGTTACCAGCACGGAGATCAAGATTGGTATCGGTGAAGCCGGCAATGTGGACAATATCACATATGATATTCATATAATTCCCAAATAGGAGGAAAACACAATGAAAAGAAGTATATTTATACTGCTTATAGCAGTACTGTTAATTCCTGCGTTTTTGCAGGGCTTTACGATCCGGGATTCTCTTGAAACCCCGAAGGTGATCTCACCGCTTGGAGATTTTACCCGTATTGATGTAGACGCCCTCTACGTAAATGGAGAGGAGTTTATATCATTAAACCAATACTGGGGCGTGGAATGGGATAGCTCAACCGACACCTACACACGGCTTGGCAATTTCTCGGCGTATGACAGCACAGGGCAGACACCATCTACATATCTTCCAATACATGAGAGCATGCGCAGATGTGTTGTTGCAGATGTAGGCACGGTTGCCTACTACCTGGACCCGTATAATAGCAATCTAAAGGCAGATGGAAGTGCTGCCAATCTTGATGGAACAGATGGGCAGGTTATGGTTGAGATACCGACATTCTACTATAAGACATTGTGGTCTGGAGATAAGCGAAGATTTTACTGCTCGGAGGATTCAATAAGTGGATTTTCTAAATGGGATAAAAACTATGTAGGAGCATTTGAGGCAGCCGTATCAGACAATGGTGTAATCTCCGATGGAGACGTGAGTGTGAATACTACCGAGGACACGCTTTGCTCAGTTGCAGGATATAAGCCAGATTCCGATGACCAGCTATACGAATATAGAACTATTGCAGAAAACAGGGGTACTGGCTGGCATTTGTTCGACTATCGCATCTCTTTCATCGTACAACTACTCTACGTGATTGAATATGCAGATTTTGATATACAGACCACTATAGGTACTGGCAACACATCATATGATGCGTGGAGTTATGCCAATAATATTGCAGACTGCGGTTTGTCGATCTCCGATGGCAATTATAGTAATGCAAGCGACTCGGCAGCAGCAACCTGCGATGATGCGACTGACGTTAATGGGACTGATGTTTTTCAATACTCTTCCTATAGAGGCATTGAGAATATTTATGGCTCTTTATGGCTCTTTATGGATGGCTGCGCTGTAGATAACGATTCAGTTGGTGCAACGGCAGACAGCATGTATTCGGAGTTATGGGTATCTTATGATATTGATGATTATTCATATCTAACAAGCTCACCAGCAGAAGACAGTGTTTCTACGTATTTCACTATGAAGGGACACCTTACTGAAGCAGACGGATATATTGGCGATATTCTTGAGGGAACATTTTTCCCGACCGAGACACTTGGTTCATCCTCAACTTATTTATGCGATTATTTCTATACATACTTTGATGATGATCCAACTTCTGGCTTACGTGTTGTTCTGCTCGGCGGTCATTCGGCTTACGGTTCGATGGCTGGCGTTTTCTGCGTTGTTTCGGATTACGATTTCTCGAATGACTTTCCGGCTGTCGGCGCGCGCCTTTGTTTCAAACCATAAATTTTAACAAGCTTATGTGTAAACGTGTTGTTCTACTCGGCAGTAATTCGAATAACAGTTCGAAAGCTGGCGTTTTCTACGTTAATTCGAATAACGATTTCTCGAATGACAATCCGAATATCGGCACGCACCTATGCTTATTTTTTGTGCTATTATACATAAGCTTTGCCACTTGGCAAAACACAAAGCAGACCTCACTACAGTTTGGTAGGTTTAATCTCGAAGAACTGGAGGCGACATAAGCAAATGAAACGCTACGGATATTTATTTGAGCAAATATGTGATTACGACAATCTTTTAAGAGCACATAAGAATGCTCAAAAAGGTAAAAAACACTACAGAGAAGTGCAAAAAATAAACTTGGACACCAGCTCTTATCTTAAAAGGATCCAAGTATTGTTGCTTACATCAAAATACAAAACATCTAAGTATCAAATAATCCAAAAGGTTACGGACAGCGGGAAGGTGAGAGAAATATATAAACTCCCATACTATCCCGACAGAATCGTACATCATGCTATCATGCAAGTACTTGAACCAATATGGTTTAAAACGCTGATAAGGGACACTTACTCTTCTGTAAAGGGGAGAGGTATTCACGATGGCGTGTTGAGGATCCAAAGCGCACTACGTGACGTAAAAGGAACCAGGTACTGCCTGAAGTTTGATATAAGAAAATACTATCCATCGATAAGTAATGGAATATTAAAAATCGTTGTTAGGAAGAAGATAAAGGATGATCGGGTTCTTTGGCTGCTTGATGAAATTATCGACTCGACCCATGGTCTACCGATTGGAAACTATCTGAGCCAATATTTTGGTAATTTGTATCTATCTGATTATGATCACTGGATGAAAGAGAACAATATGATAAATCATTATTTTAGATATTGTGACGATATTGTTATTCTACATTCAGACAAAAGCTTTTTACATAAGCTTTTAAGGGACAGCGCTGGGTATCTTGACAAACACCTCAAACTCAAAATAAAAAACAACTGGCAGGTGTTCCCAGTGGATTCAAGGGGTATTGATTTCTTGGGATATAGGTTTTTTCATGGGTACACATTACTTAGAAAAACTATAGCAACAAAATTTAAGAGAAAAGCCCTTAATATCCGCAGATCACATATCAATATGAAAGAATCTCAAATAATAAATAGTATTATGAGCTACTTGGGTTGGTTTCAATATGCTAACTGTAAAAACTTACAAAACAAGTATATCAATAGTGAGATATTCAGCATTGTTAAAGACAGATCGACCAGGATAGGCATAAACAATCCACTGCAGGGTGTCGCATGAAAAAGTTTTCAGATATTGCTGAAGATATCGTCCTGGACGGAGAGAAACTACGTATTGTCGATATCTTAAATGAGTTGATTGTTATTATTGGTTATGCCATAAAGGATAGCAGGTACTCAAAAAACAGGAGCGGTAAATACCTAACACTGCAAATAAAAAGATGCGGTCAGAAATACGTGATATTTACTGGCAGTGATGTGTTAATAGATCAATTAGAGAAGTACGGATCACAGACACCTTTTGAGGCGACCGTACGAAAAATAAACAGATATTACAGTCTAACATAGGAGATAACATGAAAAGACTTACAATCACAGTTGTCCTACTACTAATTGTTGGGACGTTAAGTGCGGGATACAAATATCGCATCTCAGAGAGCACCGTTCAGCCACAGGAGAGAGAGTATCTCCAAAACGGCATACTTGTACGCTGGGATATCCAACAAGACAGCACGATGTACAAATACAAAGAGATGTGGGTGCCAGAGAAAACTACCGAGTTGGATATATACAACTACATCAATCATGAAACACAAAATACCCTAAAAGCAGACGATGTGTCGGTGGACTTTGGCAAATGGAAAGAGAAAAATAAGAAATGGATGCTGAGAAGTAAGCAATAAAGCTTAGTAATACACCCTAAGATTTTGGACAAACCGCTGTCAATTTGCATATTTTGACAGCGGTTTGTCCAACAGAAATACAAGCCACTCACCATCAAAATAGCCCGAAATAGGGAGTTATCCACACTTTTGGACAAACCCCGTGTCACAAATTGACAAAATGAGTGTCAGAATATAAGGAGAATGGTGAAATCTGAGGGTAACATAGCAGCACAGGAACTGATCTCAGCAGTATTTGAGGAATGTGATGTGTCGTGGCGCGGATTTGGTACTATTCCAAAAAGTGGACTGTGCCTGAAAGAG
>Ga0207996_1000567_pt1 | contig 31610 bp, 28 predicted proteins | sample AntAceMetag02UKG_FD_184773 | JGI IMG/M metagenome (GOLD analysis project Ga0207996, IMG submission 184773) | Saline lake microbial communities from Ace Lake, Antarctica - Antarctic Ace Lake Metagenome 02UKG (SPAdes) (version 2) | ecosystem: Environmental > Aquatic > Non-marine Saline and...
TCGGGGGAGAACTCTTTGCCCTGAAATGCCATGATAAGCTCCCTAATTTATGCTGTCGATGTCTTATCGACTAACAATAGGGGTGCTATCATTTCTTGTTCAGGTTGTCAATGTTTTTCGTATCAAGTCATATGAGGACATCTATAGTGTCCGTCCACGAATGAGAGAATTTGTTCGAGTTCAAGGAAGACGAAAATTGTAACCGCAGGAATACATGGAAGTATTTCGAGGATTACAATTTTAGTCTGACGCCGAAATCGGGCAAATTGGCCATTTGTGGATAGCACTAACTAATGGCTGCCCCGCTTTGAAGCCTTGATGGGGTTGATTTTTGCAGCGCCTTTTGTGGCTTCCGCCTTAAGGTGGGTTGCCATGGTGCAATTGCCCATCCGCCATTTGGCGGAAGGATCCGGGAATACCATGCAGTACTCACCATCGGTATAATTTACCACTCTTTGACAGCCGACACACCCCTCGACAATCTTGTGACATGCGCCGCCATTAAATCCACACCCTTTTTTGGTCATGAAAGAACAGTCCTGACCCTCTTTTACTGTTGTACAAACCATTTTAATCACGTCCTCTCCAATAATCTTTTAACTTCTATTCGTACCAATCAAAAACTTGATTGTCAGAAACAATAGCCATGAAACTTCAGTTTTCAAGGAAAAAAATCACTGTAGGGGCACGGTGCACCGTGCCCCTACAGGTTGATGCCGATACCCAGCTCCTTCAGCTGATCCGGATCTACCGGGGACGGTGCTTCCGTGAGGGGACATGTCCCGCTGGTGGTTTTGGGAAATGCAATGATTTCTCGGATGGAATTGACTCCGGCCATAATGGCCACAAGACGATCAAACCCCAATGCCATGCCGCCATGAGGAGGAGCGCCGTGTTTCAGGGCATCAATCAGAAATCCGAATTTTGAGCGCGCCTCTTCCGGTGAAATACCCAACGCGTCAAACACCATCTCCTGGGTTTCTGCATTGTGTATCCTGATGCTGCCGCCACCGATTTCCGATCCGTTTAAAACCAGATCGTACGCTCTGGCCCTGACTTTTCCGGGGTGTTCCAGGAGTAAAACCAGATCTTCCTCCACAGGGGCCGTAAACGGGTGATGGACCGCCACAAACCGGCCATCGGTGTCATCATATTCCAGCAGTGGGAAATCCGTTATCCAGACGAAAGCGTAGTCCCCTTCCTTTATCAATCCCTCGCGCCTTGCCATTTCCAGGCGGAGTGCACTCAATGCGGGGTTGGCAATGGCGGGTTGATCCGCCACCATCAGGATCAGGTCTCCCGGAGAAGCGTCAAGGCGCCCATTGAGGGAAAGCTTCGTTTCATCGTTAAAAAATTTCGCCAGGGGTGATTGCCACTTATCCGCTGCGATCTTGATCCATGCCAGGCCTTTGGCCCCGTTAGCGGTGGCAACCAGGGATATTTCGTCCAGCGCCTTTCTCGAATATGCGCCGGCCGCATTCTTCACACAAATGGCTTTAACCATGCCGCCTGCAGCAACAACACTTTTAAACACCTTGAAATCCGATTTTTCCGCGATATCCGTGATGTTTTTAAGTTCCATGGCAAACCGCAAATCCGGCCGATCCGTACCAAAGCGATCCATGGCATCCTGATAGGTCAGGTGGGGAATGGGAGAAACGATTTTTCTGGCCATGATGCTGGTGAAAAGTGCCTCCATCATGTTTTCAAAGATATCCATAACGGCTTTTTCGTCGACAAACGCCATCTCCAGGTCCACTTGGGTAAACTCCGGTTGACGGTCCGCCCTGAGATCCTCGTCCCTGAAGCATCTGACCATTTGATAATACCGATCAAAACCGGATATCATCAGTAGCTGCTTAAAGAGCTGGGGGGATTGGGGAAGGGCGTAAAACTTTCCGGAGTTGATACGGCTGGGCACCAGATAATCCCTTGCACCTTCAGGGGTGCTCTTGGTGAGAAAGGGCGTTTCCACCTCGATAAAATCCCGTTCGTTCAGATATGCCCTGATGCAGGAGGCGATGGCATGACGCTTTCTGAAATTCTCAAAAATCTGTGGCCTGCGAAGCTCCAGATAGCGGTATTTCAATCGAAGGTTTTCAGATGCATCCACAGCGCCATCCACCTGGAACGGGGGTGTTTCAGTCTGATTGAGGATTTTTACTTCCCCCGCTTTTATTTCGATTTGCCCCGTGGGGAGATCGCGGTTTTCCTGGCCTTCGAGCCTGGGAACCACTTGGCCTTTGACAGCCAGAACCCACTCGTTTCTCAGAACATGGGCCCTTTCATGGGCTGCGGCATTGACCTGGGGGTCAAAAACCACCTGGGTAATCCCCTCCCGGTCCCTCAAATCGATGAAAATGAGGTTTCCAAGGTCACGTCTTCTGTTCACCCACCCCATCAGGATGACTTCCCGGTCCACATGGTGTTGCCTGAGGGTTCCGCAGTTGTGGGTTCGTTTCCATTCCCCAAGAGAATCAATGGCTGCTATTTGGGTTTGTTCGTTTTTCATTTTTGAAGTACGTCCTTTAAAGTCGATACCAGATTGTTAAAACCCACGTCGATCTGTTCCCCGGTGTTCATATTCCGCAAAACGGCCCTTTTTGCGGCTGCCTCGTTGTCTCCCACAATCAGGACGTTTTGGGCTTCCAACCGGTTGGCCTTTTTCATTTGCGATTTAAGGCCTTTTCCCCCGTAATCCATCTCCACCCAGAGTCCCTGCTCCCGCAATGCCGTCATCCATTTGAAGGCTGGTAAACTGGCGTTTTCGCCAAAAGCGGCGATAAAAAGGTCCGGTTTCCGGGGTTCCATCGGTTTTGACGCCTCCAGGAGAGCGACCAGCCTTTCAACACCAACGGCAAACCCGATGGCGGGATGGTCAGGGCCGCCGAGGGTTTTGACCAGGCCATCGTACCGACCGCCCCCGGCAACGGCATTCTGGGCGCCCAGGTGCTCGGTCTGAATTTCAAATGTGGTTCGGTTGTAATAGTCAAGCCCCCTGACCAACCGATCATTGACCTCAAAGGGAATATTTAACCCATCAAGATATGTCTTGAGTGATCCAAAATGTTCCCGGCAATTCCGGCAGAGAAATGCGGGTATGGTGGGCGCATTTTGAACAATGGACTTGCAGGTTTCCACCTTGCAATCAAATACCCGTAACGGGTTTAACTGTGCCCTTTTTTGACAGTCGGCACAAAGGGAGGAGGTCCTGTCGGCCAGATAGCTTTTCAGCTTTTTTTTAAAATCCGGCCGGCAGTCGGGGCATCCCAGCGAATTGAGATGCAAGCTGACATCCGTCAGCCCAACTGTCTCAAAAAGATACATGGCCAGAATGATCATTTCGGCATCGCTTCTGGGGCCCGGATCGCCGAAAAGCTCGACATCAATCTGATGAAACTGCCGAAATCGCCCTTTCTGAGGCCGTTCATGCCTGAACATGGGCCCCATGGCATATAATTTTTGTATGGGATAATTCTGGTACAATCGGTGTTGAATATAGGCCCTCACCACAGACGCGGTGGCCTCTGGCCTCATGGTCAGTCCCCGCCCTTTGATATCTTCAAAGGAGTACATTTCTTTCGACACGATGTCGGTTTCCTGGCCGATGCCGCGGCTGAAAAGTGCTGTTTTTTCAAGAACAGGGGTTTTGATTTCCCGGTATCCAAATGCGGAAAACAAAGCCCGGGCCTTGGTTTCAATTTCCTGCCATCGGGCGGACTCTTCGGGAAGGATGTCCTTAAAGCCTTTTAATGTCGTAAATTCCAATGGTTAATGTGCTCCCGTTTTGCTATAAGACACTCTTTTTTGACTATTCGATGGTGATTTTTTTGGCCACTTTACTTTTTCCCGGGGTGTTCTTTTTTTCTAAGGTCCTTATTTTTGTATCCACCAGGGTTTTGACGGCTTTGAGAAGTTCAAGGCGTGAGCGGTCAAGGTGTTTCATGAATTCCGGGGCGTTTTTAGACAAATCTTCAAAGCCCTGAAAAAATTTTCCCAAAGGGCATAATGCTTTGGCGTTACCCGCCTCGCTTTTCTTTTCGGCCATGACGAACTCCTTTTATGAATCAAAATGGATCAGTAAATGCTGCCCTTCAAGGGTGGCCTTGAGCGAGTCTAACGCAGCAACCTGCCGGGGAAGCATCACGCTCCGTTTGAAGCCGCCGATGCGAACAATCAGTTCATCAGCGATTTTGTGCAATGCCACATCCTTTTTCTCAATAAAGGGCAGTTTCATTTTCAATTGGTATTTTCCATCGATTTTGGTAAATTCGTAGGGTTTTCCCTTGAAAAACCGATCCAGTGGATTGCGTACGCCGTATATCTGGTCCCCCAGCGCCTTGAGGTTTTCAAATCCCAGAATTTCCCCTTTGAATAAATTCACCGGGAAAAGGGGTACAGGCTGAAAATAGGCTTCGGCTTCTTGCACATATCGTTTCTGGCTTTCCTGCCAGTTTTGAAAATAGGGTTCGTTGACCCCATCGGGCAACACACGATTCATGATAATCGCATCAATGCTCATTTTGTAGAGGCAAAAGTACATGAACGCCCGCTGGGTTTCTTTTAAAACGATTTTTTCAGGATTGGTGACCAGGCGCACGGTGGTTATTTCAGGATCCGTCAGCAGTGAATCCACACCCCGCAATCTATCAAACAGCCGCTCAATGGCGTCAAAATAGTCTTCACCCGGAAGAGGGATATCATAGAAGCGTTTGGCCATGGGCCGGGCATATTTGACGATGGTTTTCTCAATTTTAAAAATTTTGTTGATGTACCATTCCAGTGTCGTGGGAATACTGATAAAGCGAAGTGATTCACCGGTGGGTGCACAATCCAGCAGAATCACGTCAAAGCTGTTGTCTCTGGCGTAGCGGTTGATATGCAGGAGCAGGCTGATTTCTTCCATGCCCGGCAAAATGGCCAACTCCTCGGCGAGAATTTCATCGAGCCCGGTGGTGTTCAAGAGGGTTGAAAGATATTTGTGAATGTCGCCCCAGTTTTTTTCAATCTCTTCCTGGATATCCAGTTCCTGAATCCACAGGTTCTCCCCGACCTGGGCAGGTTGACCCTTGCTCTGGTTGAGGAGGGTCTTTTCCATGTCGAAGATATCCGACAGGCTATGGGCCACATCCAGACTCATGATGACCGTTTTATTCCCGCGTTCGGCCGCTTTAATGCCTGTGGCCGCAGCGGCACTTGTTTTTCCGACACCACCCTTGCCGGCGAAAAATATAATTCTCATGCTGTATTCTTTCTGATAGGCGAGCGTTGCAAATCTATGCAAGATATCACAACCGTCAAATTTTTTAAAGAAAAAGCGAGGGTCAATCGGGAAGGCCACATGGGAAAGGAGACATGAAAACTTCAGAGAAAAAATTTGGGGGGGTTAAATCATGATAAACGTCAATGGGGTGGCAGAAAAGGGATAGAAGCCGAAATTTGAGTTGACGTAGAAAGTGTTAAAGAATCATCGAAAGATGACAGTGAGCCATGGATGGCAATCTATCGGATTCTTAACACCCCTTTTCTTTCCCCATCGATACAATCCTATTTGCCCGATTCAGAAAACCAGGGCAAAAACCACAAATACAAATCCAAACAGACACAGCAAATTAATCGAAACATTCCATAGCTTGTTCATTGTCATCTCCCCCTCGAACCTTTTGTTTTCGTTTCAAGGCATCATTAAGAGGAGCTCCCGGGTTGCTCCGTATCGAAACTTAAACGCGTTATGGATCATAGTGAAAGCAAGGGGCGTGCCGAACCTGAGGCAGGGTGTCTCACATTTAGTTAACACTTTGAAAATACAGATAAAAAAGTTTTTAGATCTATGGGTGAATACGGAATAGTGGTGTTTCAGGGCGTGCGTTACGGATGCGTATGTTTTATGCTGAGACTGGGGTTTTGGGTTAAGTCTCATAATGAGACGATCTTTTGTCTCATTAGTCAAAGATGGCCCGCACAAATTCGTCGGCATCAAAAGCCCTGAGATCGTCCATCTGTTCGCCGATGCCGATGAAACGGATGGGAATCTGAAGCTGGCTGGAGATTCCGATCACAATGCCCCCTTTTGCGGTACCGTCCAGTTTGGTGAGGATAATGCCCGTCAGTCCCAATGCTTCCTGAAAGGCTTCTGCCTGTGAGATGGCGTTTTGACCCGTTGTGGCATCGAGGACGAGCCATACTTCATGGGGAGCCCCCGAAAGCTTTCGACCGATGATCCGGTTTATTTTCTGGAGTTCCTCCATCAGGTTGACCTGGGTATGCAGTCTTCCGGCCGTGTCCACCAGGACCACATCAATCTTTCTGGAAATGGCGGCGGTCATGGCGTCGAAAGCAACGGCAGACGGATCAGCACCTGTGCCCTGTTTAATGACCGTGGCGCCCACCCGTTCTCCCCAGATGGTCAGCTGTTCGACAGCCGCGGCCCGGAAAGTATCTGCAGCAACCAGCATGACGGTTTTTCCCTCGTTTTTGAAACGGTTCGCTATTTTGCCGATGGTGGTGGTCTTCCCGACCCCGTTTACCCCCGCAATCATAATGACCAGAGGGTCTTCGGGTTTTGACGGTGCATTTTCAATCGGTTTTTGATCCAGTAAAGAGAGGATATGGTTTTTCAACATCTCTTTGAGTTTCTGCGGGTCTTTCAGCTCTTTTCTCGTCACCTTTTCTCGGATGGTATCCAACAGGCCCTGGGTGGTACCCACTCCGATATCGGATGTAAAAAGAATTTCCTCAAGCTCATCCATCAGCGTTTCAGTAATTTCTTTTTTGCCCGCAAAAAGGCGGTCAATCCGGCCGGTGAAAGACGATCTGGTTTTTGTAAGGCCGTGACGAAGTCTTTTAAAAACCCCGTCTGTGGTGTTTTCAGGTTTGTTTTCATTGTCTCCGTGGACCGGCGTACCATTGTCCACGGGGTTGGCAAGCTCAGGGCTTTGCGGTGTTTCCACCTGTTTGACGGTTGGTTCCTTCGGATGTTTTTTCTTTCTAAAAATGGCCATTCTAGGTTGTTCCTTGTTCAAGTTGTGAACTTATTTTTGAGTGAGCCCTTAGTTGGCGGCAAACTGTTCCTGCAACCGCTGGATGTCAACGGACACGAGTTTTGATACACCCTTGTTCTCCATTGTGATACCGAAAAGACGATCGGTGATGCCCATGGTTTTTCGGCTATGGGTCACCATGATTATCTGGGAGTCCCTTTTAATTTTGTTTAACAGGTCATTGAATCGATCGATATTGGCTTCATCTAAAGGTGCATCCACTTCATCCAAGAGACAAAAAGGGCTTGGCTTGATCATGTAAATGGCAAAAATGAGGGCCATTGCCACCAGGGCTTTTTCACCGCCCGAAAGGAGACCCATATGGCTCAGACGTTTTCCGGGGGGCTGTACCTCTACCAGGATACCGCTATCAAGGGGTTTTTGTTCGTCCGTGAGCTTGAGCCCGGCTGTGCCGCCACTGAAGAGGATGGGGAAGATTTCTTTAAGTTTTTGATCTACCTGCAGAAAGGTTTTGTTGAATTTTTCAAGGGATGTTTTGTTTATTTTTTTTATGGCGGCGTTTAAGGATTCTATGGAATTCAACAGATCCTGGCGTTGCCCCAGAATAAAATCACGGCGTTCTTTGAGCGCCTCATATTCCCTGATGGCTGTCAGGTTAACCTCCCCCATATTTTTCCGTACCTCTTTCTGGTTTTCAATTTCTTCTTTTGCTGCCGGTTCGTCAAAATCATCCCGCAGGAATTGTTTGTAAATTTCCTTCATGTTGACACCAAAATTTTCCTGGACCCTTTCCAGCAGGTTGTCGATTTTGAACCGGATTTCGGACTGGGCCATTTTGCTACGGTTGATCTCCTCAGTGAAGCCATCAATCTGATCTTTTAGCTGCGCAACCCGTTGTTCTTCATCCTTGATGGCATCCTTTCGATTGCGGTAATCCAACTCCCGGCGGCTCATATTCTCTTCCGCCAGTTGTAATTCTTGATAAAGGCCTTTGAGGGATTCTTTAAGGGATTCTCTTTTCACTTCACATGCCTGCCGGCGGTGTTGTCCTTGCTCACTATCTTTTAAGATGGCTTCTAGCCTGTCCAACGAGTCATCCAGGTAATTGTCGACCATCTCCATTTCACGGGCTACGCCTCGCTGAGATTCCATGCGGAGACGACAATCCTCCTTGAGCTTTGAAGCTTTTTCGCGGGTGTGCTCAAATTCTGCTTCAGCCTCTTCTAATTCCAGTTCTTTTTCATGGAAATAAGCGGCTTCACGCGCTTGTTTTTCCCGACTTTCATGAAGCGCCGACTGCAGCTTTTTCAGTTTTTCCTGCTGCTTTTCCTGATCGATTTCCTTTTGCTTGAGGTCGTCTTGAATTTTTCGGGAAAGTTTTTCAGATTGGTCCAGTTCCTGGCCCAGGCGAAACAGTATTTTATCAACATCACTGATGTCGTCCCGGCAGGACCATTTTTCGTCGGTCAACTGCTGAACCGCCATTTGATTATCTTCAATCTCAGCCAGAATGTCTTCCATTTGAAACCTCAGGTCTTCAAATTTTCGTTTGTGGTCGGCGACCTCCTTTTTCAGCTCGACGATTTCTCGTTTTCTGGCCAGAAGCCCTCTTGAGGTATGGGAAAGGCGGCCGCCTGTGATGACGCCACGTTGATCCACCATATCTCCTTCAGGTGTTACAAAGCATCGGGAACCGCCATGTTTTTCCAGAGCGGTCAGGGCCGTGGGGACATCATCGACCAATACGGTGTTGTTCAAGATGTCGTTGATAAGCGGTTCAAATTCTTTCGATGTGGTAACAAAATTTCCCAAGGGCAAAAACGTTGAATCGGTTTTACCCTCAATCCCGGAGATTTTGAGGTCTTCCAGCGGGGCAAAACTGCCGATCCCCCTCCCCTTTTCTTTGAGATAGCCCACCGCGGCTGCAGCGTCGTCTTTTGTCATGGTGATCACATATTGCAGTTTATCGGCCATAACCGCTTCGAGGGCCCTTTCATACCGGGGTTCCACCTCAATGAGATCCGCCAGAATTCCCAGAACCCGACCTTGATTGCCCGGTGCAAAATCCCTGGCCCGCATGATGGTTCTTACGCCCACTTTGTATCCTTCAAAATTTTCCATCAGACCTTCCAGGCTCGCCAGCCGGGATCGACAACTGTTCAACTCTGATTCCGCTTTTTTTGCCTCCGTTTCAACGCGTTTTTTGATGCTCTCAAGTTCCTTTGTTTTTGAACCGGTTTCTTCGATACTGTTTTCAAGTTCCTGGAGCTTTTCCACGATCGTTTCCCGGACCCTGGTTTTTCTTTCGGAAGTTTTCAGGATGCTTTCAGCTCTGGCGGAGGTCTCTGCCAGTTCATTTTTCAGTCTGGAGCGGCTGTCGGAGATCTGTTCCAATGCCTTGTTGAGATAGCCCGTTTCATGGTTAAGGCCCACTGCATGGGTTTCACCGGCACTCATATTTTTCCTCGCCTTTTCAAAGTTCTCCCGGATTTCCTTGAAAAGCCGTTTTCGTGTTTTCAGGCGTTCCTCTTCAAGTTGCGCATCTTGCTCAAGATCGGCGGTTTCTCTCTTTAGCCTGAGCATTTCCCCTTTCCGGTGGTCTTTTTTTTTCTCCAGCGCCACAATGTTCGTTCGCACGTCCCCCTGCTCTGTTTCGAGGCGGGAAGCCAATTGAGAAAGGGTTTTGAGCTCTCCTTCCAGGGATTGTATTTCCGCCTCCCTTTTTTGAACCCGGTCTCTGCAATCAAAATGTACCTTGCGACAAGCGGAAAGCCCCTCTTCCTGTTCATCCAGTTCCAGGTTCAGGTCGACGATTTTGGCTTCGTGCCGAGAAAGGGTTGCGGCGAGCCCGTTTTTTTCATCCACAAGGGCTTCAGTGGAGTGCATTTTATGGCCCACATCATCCATGAGTTTTTCGTAAGTGTTCCCAAAAAACGCCAGTTCCAGATCCTGAATCTTGAGACTGAGGGCTTTGTACCGTTTGGCTTTGGCAGCCTGCCTTTTCAGTGATCGGATCTGTTTTTCGATTTCGCTTAGAATATCGCCAACCCGTTGCAGGTTGATTTCGGTCAGCTCGATTTTCTTTTGTGATACTGCCACCTTTTTTCTATATTTTGTGATACCGGCAGCCTCTTCCAGCATGATTCGGGTTTCCTCGGGCCGCTGCTCAATAATGTTTCCGATTTGGCCCTGGCCGATAATGGAAGAGGTTTTGTTTCCCAGACCCGTATCCATGAAAACCTCTTGGATGTCCTTTAACCTGCACGGAACATTGTTGAGCAGGTATTCACTCTCGCCGGATCTGTAAAGACGTCTGGTGACGGACAATTCCGGGTTGTGGGCAAAGGCGGGTGGAAAATCACCGGTTCCATTTTCAAAAAGGAGCGAAACTTCAGCCATTCCAAGCGGTTTGCTGTTACCGGCGCCGCTGAAGATAACATCTTCCATTTTCCGGCCGCGGAGTTGTTTGGGGCTCTGTTCTCCCATACACCACCGGATGGCGTCGACCACATTGCTTTTACCACAGCCATTGGGTCCCACAACGCCGCTGATGCCAGTCGGAAAGTCAATTTCCAATCTTTCCAGAAATGACTTGAAGCCCTGTATGGATATTTGCTTTATTTTCATCCCGTTCTCCGGTCCTGGGATTTTAAAATCTATTTGGATGCATTTTTTTACACTCTTTAATAATCAAAAATTTTATAATATAATTTCTGGATCTTGTAAAGAAGAAATACAATATGATGTGATAGAAAAGATAATAATGCCAAGATGTAGTGCAATTTGTTTCCATTTTGGAATGATGTTGACATATTCTCAGCAAAATCCCTATTATCGGACCATAAAATATACGGGGTGATACGATGATGGATCTTATGGAAGCGATAAAAGAAAGAAGGAGCACCCGTGCTTTTCTGGAAAAAACTGTTACCCGGGAGACGCTGGAATATCTTCTTCAACTGGCCATACAGGCACCCTCAGCCATTAACCTTCAGCCATGGGAGTTGGCAGTTGTGTCCGGGGAAGAGAAGAAGCGATTGAGTCGGTTGCTGGTCAAGCGGATGAAGGAAAAAAACATCTCCTGTGCGCCGGGCGCGAAAAATCGTCTCTCAGAGGCGTTCATGGAGAGACAGCGGGGACTCTTAAATACCATTCAGCCCCACCTGCCGGAAGACACCGTGTTTCAGGAATTTATCAATGAGGGGAGTTGCAACTTTTACGGCGCGCCCACAGCCGTGATCATCAGCATAGACCAGGTTTTTTCAAGTGCCAGGCTCACGGACATTGGTGTTCTGGTGGGTTATCTGGTTTTGGCCGCCCATGGTTTGGGGTTGAGTACCTGCCCCATCGGCCTGATCACGGCATTTGATGAGGATATCAAGGAGGAATTGAATATTTCGGAGGACAAACAGGTGGTGATCGGTGTTGCTGTGGGATACGGAGATCCTGACGCTCCCGTCAATGGTGGCCGATCGGAAAGGGTTCCTCTTCAAGACGTGGTGAAATGGCGGCATTAGACCAAAAGTTTCCTCCATCCCAGAATGCCTTCGGCCGGGTGGGGGTAGCCTTTTCCTCCGGGTTTTTCGGTTTTTTTGCACACGCCGGATTCCTGGCGGCCCTTCGGGAGATGGAGATTGTCCCTTCGGCATTTGCCGGGGCCAGTTCAGGCGCCATTGTGGCGGCCATGGCCGCTGCGGAAATGAGTAATGACGACATCCGTGCCCTTTTGTTTAATGTTAACAAAGACGATTTCTGGGATCCCGATCCTCTGCCCAAGTTTCTGAAAAACGCCTTGCGACTGTTCCGGGGATATACCGGCTATCTCAGGGGAAACGGGTTTGCGCGGTTGCTCCAAAAGCTGCCGGCAAAACGATTTGAGGAGTGTCGATACCCCCTGGCCATTTCAGCCGTGGATATAACCCATAGAAAAGAAAAGATTTTTATTAAAGGTGATCTCGTTAATGCCATAAAAGCCTCAGGGTCGGTCCCCATGCTGTTTAAGCCCACGCAAGTCGATGGTGCTCTCTACTTAGATGGCGGCATCAGCGGGAAGGCGCCGGTGGAAGCCCTGGCGGATCTTTGTGATCTGGACAGAATCCTGATCCATTTCATCGCTTCTGAGAATGTCAAAAACACAGGCAACGGGTTTATGGAAAAGCGATTCACCCCCTGGCGGATGCAGCACATCGCCATCAATACGGCCCGAATGGAAGATTATGAAAGGCAGAAAAGGGTTGTGGCCATGCGTGGGGTGGAGGTCATTGAAATCAACACCGGTGCACCGTCCATGGGCCCCAACAGTCTGGATAGGGGGCCGGCCGCCTACCGGGCCGCTAAAGTTTCGGCTCAAAAACAACTGAAGCGTGTGTTTATGGGTGCCTGCTAAATAGTTGGATTTTCGTTCAGTCCTTTATGTGCCGTGATACAAAGGATTTAATGGCATCCGGATACCGGGGGTCCAGGCTCGCGTTGCTGTGGTTGGATCCTGTGGCCACAAATAGTTCCGCTCCTCCCCCGGGGAAAGCGTCCCGCAAACGCCAGGCGTAGTGAAGGGGAAAATTCTGATCTTTTTCGCCGTGGATGAGCAATACCGGTGCATGAATGGTTTTGGCAAGTCGCACAGGACTGATGGCATCCATTTGAAATCGGTAGTAAATATCCATCCATAAAACGATCATGGACCCAAAAACCCAACCGAAGACAGGATTAACGCCCCGGTAGAGGCTGCGCAAGCCTTCTTTTGTCCGTGCGTAACACCCTTCCAGAAATAAAAGCCTGATACGATCGGGATGCCGGGATGCGGCCAGAATGGCGCCGGCCGCCCCGGCGGAATGCCCATAAAGCAGCACCGGTTCGTCCAGCCATTGCAGGATTGCTTCAATATCTTCGGCAAAACGGAACGCGTTCATGGACCGGTTGGGGGTGGAATTTCCGTGATCCCTGGCACTGTGAAAGACCGTTTTAAACCCCAGCTTGGCGAAAACCCGGGCACGACCCGTCATGCGGTCCCGGTTCCGGCTCCAGCCGTGGGCCAGCAGGACCGTCCCCCTGGACGGCATGTCCGGTTCAATAATCCAGGTTTCCAGCATTCCCCCGTCCACCGCGGGAATTTTAATATCCCTGACATGCCCCCAGTCAGGTCTGTCCTGAACCGGCCTGCGGGGAATTTGATGGACCAGGTACGTCAGAAAGAGCGTTAAAAGTAGATAAACCAGCGCGGCAACAATGAGGAACCCCATAAAGAATCGGTTACTCCATATTTGAATTTAACGGTTATTGAGGGCGTCTGAGATATTTTCAGCAGTTACTTTGATCTCATCCATATCCCCGGGTATGATTTCCCATTTTGAAACCGGAAGGTCAGGCCCTCCCGGGACTTTAGGGATCAGGTGAAGATGGTAGTGCATGACCACCTGATTGACGCCTCTTCCATTCAGTTGTACGCAGGCCACGCCGGATGCCTTCAATGCGGTTTCGATCCCCGCCGTCACTTTTTTTGAGGCCTTGTGCACAGCAGCGAGATCCCCGTCGGAAATTTCCCTGAGGTTTGCCGCATGGTTTTTGGGAATAATCAGGGTGTGCCCCGAAGATATGGGATTAATGTCCATAAAAGCCAGAACCTGGTCATCTTCATACACCTTGAAACAGGGGATCTCTCCTTTAACGATTTTACAAAAAATACAGTCTTCCATCATCGACCTCCTTGCCTTATTCTGCCAGTTTGTTTTTTTGTATGATGCCTTGAATCATTAACCTTTTTTCTTCAGGAATATCAGCCTTCTTTTTAATGTTCATGGATCGCATGACGTCATAGGACCCATCGTCAAAGAGCACCGGCACCTGGGTGACGTAATCGGGATGGTGACAGCAGCCCGGCGCAAAATAGCGTCCGGCCCTTCCTCCCTCTCGAAGGGTTTTTCGGGCCTTGTCGTACATTGCCTGACCCATGACCGTGCCGATCTGCCCGCCATAGGCGGCGACCATTTGCCCCGCATCATAAAGTCTCTTTTTTTTCGTCATTTGGTTTTCCTTTGTCCCGGTCTAAAGATTATCCGGAAGGTTTATCTCCGAAACAAGCTGTCCAAGGGGTTTAAGGCCTTGGTCCCCGGATTTCTCAACCAGCGATTCAAGGGTTTTCAGGGCATGGGGGATGTAAGCCTCAAAATGGGATTTTTTCATGACCTTTGACAGAAATGAAAAGGCCCCCAGGATCTGAAGGTTCCGTTGAATGGCCAGGTAAGGGTAGTCCCTTTCAAAAGGGCTGGCCCATGCGGGGTTATGGTCTTTGACCCGGGCCACATAATCGTCATGGATTTGCTGTTTCTGAAGATCCGACAACCGGACGTAGGGGTCCACCAGAAGCGACGAGAGATCATAGGCCAGAGGCCCCAGCCGTCCCCCCTGCCAGTCGATGATCCCGATTTTTTCATTATCCACCATAATGTTTCTGGATTGGAAATCTCGATGCATGAAGAACTGTCCGTTCGCCCGGGACGCCATTTGGGCCAGGTGGTCAAAGGCGGTCTCAAGCCCGGGCCATGGTCTTTCATGCCCCAGAAAACCCTTCAGAAAGGCATCTCTGAAATAATGGGCTTCATATTGCTGCATGACGGTCCGGTCATAACGTTCGGTCTGCGCGCACCATGCGGGATCAAAACCTTTTTCTCCCTGGATCTGGAGGTCAAAAAGATGTTCTAAAACCTTTTGATAAAGTGGAATCGGGTCCTTGCCCGACAGGACCACGTCCTGAAGGCTTGTGGACCCCAGATCTTCCATGATAAACCAGCCTTCCGCAAGGTCGTATTGATGAATAACGGGAAGGGGCGTCCCTTTTCGCTGAAGGTGATGGGCAATCATAACATACGCGTTGTTTTCACGTTCTCGGGCCGCCGTCTTCGGGGGATTGGCCATGGCAATGAACGATTGTTTTGACACTGGCGCACTGATACGCCGGAAAACACGGTGTGAACCGTCACCGGGCAGAGGATCAAATGAAAATCTTTTTTCCCCGGGGCAGGCCTTTTTCATGAAGGCCATGATTTTTTGTTTGAATTCCTGATCCATAAGTGAATCAAATCAAAATGTTATCCGATGACCCCCACCAGATCCTCCGTCACCTCGCCGGTCGCGGTAACGACACTGTCAATGACCCGGACGTTTTCTTTGACCGTGACATTTCCCCATAAAATGGAACGGGCAACCTCTGCGCCTTTCTCCAGGGAAATGCCGTTCCCCAGGACGGCCCAGTCTTTGAGCCGGGCACCTTCATGAATCCGACACTTTCGGCCCATCAGAAACGGGGCGCCGTTCAATGCTTCCCGGTTGGCTTCAATATAGCTTTCAATATTTCCCGCATCCCGCCAGTAATGGTTTTGCACCACATGTCCCCGTAGGGGGCGCCCCGCCCGAATGAGGGCACGATAACACTCCAGAATACAGGAAAAGCGACCGGAAGGGATATGGTCCAGCACTTCCGGTTTCATAATGTGAATGCCCGTAAATGCCAACCGTCCTGCTTCCGGCACAGGGTTAATCTCCAGAATGTCCTTTTGGCTGTTGAGTTTGATCTGATTGAAGGGCGCAAAATCATGAAGCACCAGGGTCACCAGATCGCCCCGTTTCTGATGGGTTTCCAAGGCCGGGCCAAGGTCGATGTCCGTCAGGATATCCCCGTTAACCACAATGAAAGGCTCACGGTCCCAGAACCACCGGGTTTTTCTGATGCCGCCCCCCGTGCCCAGGATCTCCGGTTCCTCGCTGATATGAATCCTTACCCCGAAAGGTCGTCCGCTATTCAGATAATTTCGAATCTGGCTTGGGTGATGGTGAGTGTTTACAACCATCTCATCCACCCCGTGGGCCTTAAGCCAGAAAATGGTGCGGTCGATGATCGGCCGGTTACCCACGGGAACGAGCGGTTTGGGCCTGGTTGATGTGAGGGGGGCGAGCCGGGTGCCGAGACCAGCCGCCAGAATCATTGCTTTCATGGTCAATTTTTTCCGTTGCAATTGTTTGTTACTGATTATACATGATGAAGGATCATGTCAATACTGTTTTCACCAAAAGAAAGGACCGTCAATGCATTCCACCCTTGAGCTTTCAGAACTTCACGATCACGTGGGCAGACTTTTTATGGCCGGCATGCCCGGGCCTCGCCTGGATGCAGGGACCGTTTCACTCATTCGGGACAGGGGTCCGGGCGGGATTATCCTCTTCAAACGGAATATCGTGGATCCCCTTCAGGTGGCAGCACTTACGAACGATCTTCAGGAAACGGCTCTGAAATACCATGGCGTTCCCCTTTTTCTGGGTGTGGATCAGGAGGGGGGACGTGTGGCCCGTCTGCGGGAACCCTTCACCTGTTTTCCCGGTAACAGCGCCATCGGCGATGGTCCCGGTTCCCACGAGATGGCCGCCGTTTTTGGCCGGGTAACGGCAACGGAAATGCGGCTGGTGGGTCTCAACATGAATATGGCGCCGGTTTTGGATGTGCCTAAAGGGCCAATGGATCAGGTCCTTCAAAACCGAACTTTCGGGGAGGACCCGGGCCGGGTGGGAAATCTAGGCCGGATTGTCATAAAATCGCTTCAGGAAAACGGTGTCATGGCGGTGGGCAAACACTTCCCCGGTTTGGGAAAGGCGCGCCTGGATCCCCATCAGCATCTCCCCACCATTGAAGCGGATCAACAGGAAATGGATAGCATCGATCTGCCGCCCTTTCAGGATGCTGTTCGGGAAGGGGTTTCCGCCATCATGACATCCCACGCCCTTTACCCGGGCCTGGATGCCCATTGTCCGGCAACCCTGTCTTATGCGATTATCACGGAACTGCTGAGAGAACGGTTGGGATTTCAAGGTCTGATTATCACCGATGATCTGGAAATGGGCGCCATCAAGAAGGACCCGGGCGTGGCCGAAGGTGCGGTAAAGGCCTTTGAGGCGGGAAACGATATCCTGCTGATCTGCGAAGATCAGGGACTTGTAAGGGAGGCCATGGACGCGTTGAGAAACCGGTTGCTTACAAATGAGGTGTTGCTCTCAAGGCTTCATGAATCAGTCGGTCGCATTATGGCCGCCAAGGAGAAATTCCTGAAGCGCTGGGAACCTGTTTCCCTTGAAACAGTAAAACGCTACTTCAAGGATAAAACCTGATTCTATGGCAAATTCTATGCAAAGCCATGGCGCAGCACATAATGCCCACCCAGTTCCAAACCCATGGCGAAAGTGAATGCGAGCAAGGCCAGATAATCCTTTCGATCCATCCGTAGTTCACGCAGATAGGTTCGAGGCCCCCGGTTGTACCCGCGGCTTTCCATGGCCATGGCTAGCGCGTCCGCCCGTCTCACAATGCTCTGGATCAGCGGTATCAACAAGGATGCAGTGGCCTTCATCCGTCGCAAAATGGGACCATTCTTGAAGCAGGCACCCCTTGCCGTCTGGGCTTCCCTGATCCTGTTCAGTTCATCCAGTATGGTGGGCACAAACCGCATGGCCATGGATATCATCATGGCCAGATCATGGGAAGGTACACCCATACGCTTGAGGGGTCGCAGGAACCTTTCAATGCCGCTGATGAGTTCGCCGGGTGAGGTGCTCATGGTCAGAATCGATGCACTCAAAATGAGGAGCGAAAACTGCCAGATAACGAAAGCCCCCGTGTGGAGGCCCTCATGGGTAATGGTGACCGGCCATGGGGGAAAAGGTGGAATGGGTGTTCCCGCCGTAAACAGGAGATGGACAAAAAAAAGGAGCCCCAGAAAAAACAGCATGGGACGAAAGGCTGCTCGAATGTGACAAAGATTCAGACGGCTCAGGGGAACCAGGATCAGCAGAAAAGCGGTAATCCAGCACTGGGTCAGCGTATCCCCTTTCAAGATCATTATGCTCAGGACAACGGCGGCGGCCAGCTTCACCCTGGGGTCCAGGCCGTGGATGATGGATGAGCGCGGAATGTATTGACCCAAATGAACCATTGACGATCTTTAACCGTCCGGATAAACCGGAACAAAAAAGTCTCACGCAAAGCCGCAAAGCCCGCAAAGAAAAGCCACAAGATGAATCGCTTTAAAACCCTTGGCGACTTGGCGGCTTTGCGTGAGACAAACATGCATTCAATTCCCGGCAGGCTTCCTCCAATGTCAGAACATCCGTGCGGACCGGATTTCCCATCCTTTGAAGTTGCCACATGAGCTCGGTCACTTCCGGGACGTCGAGGCCCACGTCCTTGAGCAACGCCACTTTGGAAAAAACGGCCTTAGGCGCTTCGCTCAAAATGATGCGGCCACGGTCCATCACCACAACCCGGTCGGCACCGACAATTTCATCCATGTGGTGGGTAATGTGGATGATGGTGATGCCCTGCGTGTGAAGTTTCCGCACCACATCAAGGACCATTTTCCGTCCGGAGGGGTCCAGGTATGCGGTGGGTTCATCCAGGATGATATAACGGGGTTTCATGGCCAGGACACCTGCCATGCACACCAACTGCTTTTCACCATTTGACAGGGCGTGGGGGGCTTTATTCCCGAAGGACTCAAGCCCCACCTGCGCAAGCGCTTCCCGGACCCGCCGGGCTATTTCCTCTGAGGGCAATGCCAGATTCCCGGGCCCGAAAGCCACGTCTTCTTCAACGGTCATGCCCACAATCTGGTTATCCGGATTTTGAAAGACCATCCCCACCAGCTGCCGAATGCGGTAAAGATCGGCCGGGTTTTTTGTACTCAGCCCTTCCACCCGTACGTCACCTATGGTTGTGGGCAGAAGGCCGTTTAAGTGCCTGACGAAGGTGGTCTTTCCACAACCATTGGGACCGATAAGCCCTATGTGAATGCCTCGGGGGATTTCAATGTTAATTCCCCTGAGTGCCGGTATTTCATCACCCTCGTAGGTGTAGGAGAGATTTTCAACCTGAATCATGCGGTGGGTCCCTGGATACGGAGCTTAGGTTTGACCTTTTTAACCACATAGGCCGTCGCCAGGATTTTAACCATATCTCCTATGAGAAACGGCAATACACCCACAGTGATTGCCTTATTAACCGAAAGTTTGGCCACCAGGGAAAGCTGGGCCACACCAAAAAGATAAATCACAACGGTTCCCGCAACAAGGGCGGCGATAGTCCATGCAAAGCCGGGTTTTTTTTTCAGGTTCACCAATGCCCCGATCACCCAGGCGCCGGCGACAAAACCGATCAAATAGCCCCCGGTAGGCCCGAGAAGAACGCCCAAACCCGCTTTTCCACCGGCGAATACGGGTAGCCCAATGATCCCGATCAATAGGTAAGTCACCTGGCTCAAGGCCCCCAGCCGTGCCCCCAGAAGTGCCCCGGCCAGGCCTAAAAACAGGGTCTGAAGGGTAATGGGAACCGGCGGCAAGGGGATGATGAGGTAGGCGCCGGCAGCAGTGCCGGCGCCGAAAAGGGAAGCATAAATCATGCCCCTTAGTGACATGCCCGTTTTCTTCAATTTCTCATCTCGCAGATTTTTCAAAACCAAGGGCGTCAGGGTCTCGGGTCTCGGCAATACCATTTAGGGGGAGCCCATGTCAACGAATTATCCGACTTGTGAAAGACCTCACTTGACGGCCGTTTTTTTTTGTGATAGGCAGAGATTCCTCAAGAATTTCCTATTTTATTTTGAATGTTTAATTGGCAGTCGGGGCGGAGTTTGTTTCCGACCTGCAAAAACACCACAACCATACAAGGAGGATTAAAGGAATGGCTTATAATGCGGTAGAAATGGCGGACTGGCAGATTTCCGAAGCTGCCGAAAAAAACATGCCGACACCTGATGAATGGCGGGATAAATTGGGCCTTAAGCCCGAAGAAATGCTTCCCATGGGAAGACTGGCCAAGCTGGACTTTCTTAAAATCATCGATCGTCTCCAGGACCAACCCGATGGCAAGTACATTGAAGTAACGGCCATTACCCCCACGCCCCTGGGCGAAGGTAAAAGCACCACGTCTTGCGGCCTGATGGAAGGTTTGGGAATGCGCGGCATGAACGTGGGCGGCGCTCTCAGGCAGCCTTCGGGCGGCCCCACCATGAACGTCAAGGGGACCGCGGCCGGCGGCGGCAACTCGCTTTTGATCCCCATGACCGAATTTTCCCTGGGTCTCACCGGCGACATCAACGACATCATGAACGCCCACAACCTGGCCATGGTGGCCATGACGAGCCGCATGCAGCACGAGCGAAACTACAACGACGAGCAGCTAAAACGTTTGACCGGCATGCGTCGCCTCGATATCGACCCCACCCGCGTGGAAATGGGCTGGATCATCGACTTCTGCGCCCAGTCGTTGCGAAACATCATCATCGGCATGGGCGGCCGCTATGACGGCTTTACCATGCAGAGCAAGTTCGGCATCGCCGTGGGCTCAGAATGTATGGCGATCCTGGCGGTTATCCGGGACCTGGCCGACCTCAAAGAACGCCTCAACAACATCACCGTGGCTTTCGACAAGAGCGGCAAACCGGTCACCACCGGGGACCTTGAAGTGGGCAACGCCATGACCGCTTTCATGCGCAACACCATCAACCCGACCCTTATGTGCACCGCCGAGTACAACCCCTGTATGGTGCACGCCGGCCCCTTTGCCAACATCGCCGTGGGTCAGTCCTCCATCATTGCCGACCGCGTGGGCCTGAAATTGTTTGACTACCACGTCACGGAATCCGGATTCGCGGCCGACATCGGATTTGAGAAATTCTGGAACGTCAAGTCCCGTTTCAGCGGCCTGAAACCCAACGTATCCGTGCTTACCTCCACCATCCGTGCCCTGAAAATGCACGGCGGCGGCCCCAAGGTGGTCCCCGGCATCGCCATGGACGAGGTCTACACCAAGGAAAACCTGGAACTGGTGGAAAATGGCTGCGAGAACATGGTCCACATGATCGGGGTCATCCGAAAAGCCGGTATTAACCCGGTGGTCTGTATCAACCGCTTCTACACCGACACCGACGCCGAGTGCGCCATCGTACGCAAGGCGGCCGAGGCGGCGGGCGCCAGATGCGCCGAGTCCAAGCACTGGGAAAAGGGTGGCGAAGGCGCACTGGAATTCGCCGATGCCGTAATCGACGCCTGTAACGAGGAAAACGATTTCAAATTCCTCTATCCGCTGGAAATGAAGCTGCGCGACCGCGTGGAAAAGATTGCCCAGGAAGTTTATGGTGCCGATGGTGTTTCCTGGACCCCCGAAGCGGAAGCCAAAGCCAAGATGCTGGAAAACGATCCCAAATACGACGATTTCGCCACCATGATGGTCAAGAGCCACCTGAGCTTGTCCCATGATCCGACCGTCAAGGGCGTGCCTAAGGGCTGGACCCTGCCCATTCGCGATATCCTGATCTATTCCGGCGCCAAGTTCCTCTGCCCCTGCGCCGGCGCCATCAGCCTGATGCCTGGAACCGGTTCCAACCCCGCCTTCAGGCGGATTGACGTGGACACGGAATCCGGAAAGGTGAGCGGCCTGTTCTAATCAGGACCCGTTTATAATATTAATCCAATAAAAAAGGGCGATCTCATGATCGCCCTTTTTTATTGTCAGAAAGTAAATCTTTCCTTACCGCTTGAGGGCTGCGATCCATGAAATTCCTTTTTGCCGTTCATATGGCAGACTTTATCCCCCAGCAGCCTTTGACAACCCCGTATTCATCTCCTTTGAGGCTCTAGCACTGATTCTGGGTAGGCGCATGCAGTCATTGTACTGCTGTGTGCTTATGATGAGCTCATTTGCCCGCCTGGCAATAAAGGGGATTTACAGGCCCTGAAGATCCATCGGATTATTGCTTCTGACACAATGGTGGCCAAGATCCCCTCGGCGGTTCCTATGGTGTGGAAAAGACTCACCGACAAAGTGAAAGAAGAAGCTCCTAAAATGCGGCATACAAGAGGTTATCCGGACCGAGTTGTGGGACCGTCAGTTCGAACGAGAGGCGGTCAAACGCCAAAAGGAGAACGGCCCGGGAGAGAGACTGATCCTAATGATAATAAACAAGAAAAATAGGATCCTTTGGCCCCGGATTTTTACATAATAACTTTTTTCTTGACAAAGTTTTGGTGCTAATATAGCTATGGTACTACCATGCACTGAAATCAAGGGGTTTTAAATGAGAATGAGCAAGTGGGAAGATTATGCCCAGGAAGGCAAGGCGTTGGAGTGGCCATATCCGGTTCGGTATGGTGAAGAACGGAAAGTTTGTGCGGATGTTCTAGTTCTTGGAGGCGGTATCGCCGGGTGCTGGGCAGCCATATCCGCAGCCCGGAATGGTGCGAAGGTCGCTATTTTGGAAAAGGGTGCCACCATCAGAAGCGGTAGCGGAGGCTCCGGTTGCGACCATTGGCTGAATACCCCTAATCCGTGCTCCACTATCACTGCGGAAGAAATCGTGGATAAGGAAATGGTGTCCAATGGAGGATACGCAAACGGGATTTCACGATACATTGCTGCTCGGGAAAGCTATGAGACTCTTTTGGAAATGGAGAAAATGGGCGGTAAGATTCGAGATACGGAAGACGAATTCAAAGGGGCTGATTTTCGAGATGAAGAAACCAAGTTTTTGTTTGCCTATGACTATGAGAATAAATATATGTTTCGCGTCTGGGGGACCACGTTCAAGGTGGCCTTATACAACGAATGCAAACGGATGGGTGTGGAGATCCATGATCGGGTGATGGCCACCAGCCTTTTGACGGAGGGGGGCAAACTGGGAGCGAGGGTGATCGGGGCCACGGGTCTCCATGGGAGGACCGGTGAATTCATAATTTTTTCTGCAAAGGCTACAGTGAATTGTTTGTCTCGTCACCAGCGAAACTGGGTGTTTTCAACAGAACTGGCTGGAAACGCCACATTCAGACCGGGAACTATTGTTGGCGATGGTCACGCCATGGCCTGGCGGGCTGGAGCCGAGTTCGCTCAGATGGAAAAGACCGGGGGGCACGGGGCCGGCACGGGTTACAGTTATCCCTTTTACGGAACTGGCAACCCCTTTTGTACCTGGGTGCCTTGTACCATGGTGGATGCCAATGGAAAGGAAATTCCTTGGGTAGATCGAGAAGGAAGGGTGCTAAAGAGTGTCTCAGAAAGAACGCGCCCGGCCCCCGGACAGAAATTCCTGGGTGAGAGAGAAAGGGGGTACCAGTGGATGGCTCCCCGACTGCCACTCGATCTGGGGAAACGAATCAGAAAAGGGGAGTTCAAACTCCCGCTGTACGCGGACCTGCCAAGCATGACAGATCATGAAAGAAGGGCTATCTGGGGTCTTATGGTGGGAGAGGAAGCAAAGACAAGGATTCCGATCATCGAGACCTATGCCGAGTCGGGATTTGATCCTGCCAGGGATCTTCTGCAGAGTTATATCATGTTGCGGGGTGATCCTTTGGGTGACGCTTTCGTAGGCATGGTGAATCCCCAGGAACGGGCAGGAGGGGAGGGGGGTGATGCCGGGGGTCTTCTGGTGGACTGGGATTTGAGAACCAGTCTTGAGGGATTATACTGTGCGGGTGACGCGCTGTTTGCGGCGAATTACCATTACCATGCTGCGACCACAGGACGATATGCAGGGAGAAAGGCCGCCGCGTATGCCAGCAGGTGTGTAGAGACGGAAATCTTTAGGGAACAGGTGGAGTGCGAAAAGAAACGAGTGTATGTCCCTGCGGAAAAAAAAGAGGGCATTGAATGGAAGGAGTTGAATGCGAGCATTTGCAGGGTCATGCAGAATTACTGTGGAGAACCAAAAAGCGACGAACTTCTTCGAATTGCACTCATCTGGCTCAAGGAACTGGAAGATGGCGCCATACCCGATACCTATGCTAGCAACCCCCACAAGCTAATGAGAACCCTGGAGGTCTTTGACATTCTCACTTGCAGCCAGATGATCGTTCACGCCTCACTGGCCCGAAAGGCCAGCAGCAAATTTCTGGGGTTTGTCCGTTCGGATTATCCCGACCTGGATCCCCCCCCTTGGCACAAATGGATTACCATCAGATTACAGGATGGTGAAGTCCAAAAGAGAGAACTGCCCATCAATTTCTGGGGCGATCTCAAAGAGAATTATGAAAAGCATTGTAAGGCATGAGAAAGAATTGAAGGAGGCTGTATTGATAAGAAAAAGCGTATATGCAACCCCCAATGCACCCGCTCCCACCCGGCCGGTCATCTTTAACCCGGATCTCTGTATCGGTTGTAATGCCTGCGTGGAAGACTGCCAGATGGATGTGTTTATCCCAAATCCTGAGAAAGGTGAACCCCCTATCATACTTTACCCCGACGAATGTTGGTATGGTGGGTGTTGTGTCGCCATGTGTCCAGAGCCTGGGGCGATTCGGCTGAACCATCCGCTCATGCAGAGGGTGCGCTGGAAGCGAAAAAAGACGGGTGAACATTCGAGGGTATAGTTGGGCTCCAGAGGGATTGCGGAGTGGGGATCGTGGCTCAGATGGACCTAAATGCTTAATCCTTCTTCATTTATAACCTTGCTTTATCCGGAGAAGGCATGGGTGGCAGGTGAAATCAACGGCAACTTGAAAATTCAAAGGAGGTAGATCATGGAAAGAAAAGGTTTAACTGCGGCATTGCTGAGTACTGTTTTGATAGCGGCTTTTGTGATTTTTATTTCTTCGTTGGATGCTTCCGCCTCGGAGGTGAAAACCTTGAAGGTAGGGTGTACTCTACCCCTTAATGTTGGTTTTGGGGTAGAGACAAAAAAGGCATTGGAGATCATCGTGCCTGCGTTTAATAAGGCAGGCGGGTTTGATATCAACGGGCAGAAATACAAGATTGATTTGATAATTTATGACGATAAATATCGTCCCAATATCGGGAGGGCAGCGGTCGAAAGACTGGTCAATAAAGACCAGGTAAAATTCAATATTTGCCAGATAGGTTCGGGCCCCACCCTTGCCGGGCTTTCAGTAACCGAACCTGCAAAGGTGGTTACTTTCTGCGGCGGTGCCTCTTCGAAATTGATTGGCCCTAAGAATCACTACACCTTTGGAACTTCGACTACCAGAACCAGTATCATGGCCCTGTGGCTCATGGTCAAAAAGGTTTTTCCAGATGCCAAAACCGTGGTAAATCTTTCCCCGGATGATGAGACTGGGCATGCCCGTGCGAAAACTGAAACCAGGATAGCTGAGACCATGGGCTTGAAAGTTCTGGATACCATTTATTATCCCCGTGATACAATGGATTTTGCTCCATTTGCCACCAAGGTGATGACCCTTAAGCCGGATCTCATGGACTATCCTGGTGCCGGTGCCGGTACCCAGTTGGGTTTGCAGTTCAAAGCGCTGTATGAGGCAGGGTTCAGGGGAGGAAATATCAGCGCTATGACTCCCAAGATGGATGAAGTGACGGCAGTTGCCCCTAAAGAGGCACTGGAAGGGGTTCTTGCCACCATGACGGCAACCGAAATTCCTAACCCACCCCCATTGGCGAAGGAATTCAAGCAGGCATATATGAAAAAATATGGAACTTGGTCAACCGCAAGTCTCACTTGGATTCCGGGATGGTATGCATTTGTGGAAGCAGTCAAGAAAGCCAACAGTATCGATCCACAGGTTGTCGCGGAAGTCATCAGTAAGGAGGGGCTGGAATGGGATTGCCCGACGTATAAGGCCCGATTGGTCAAACGACCTGATCTGGGAAGTAATCGATATTGTGATGTCGTGGGAGCGTCCTGCTATGGGCAGATCAAAGATGGTAAGATGATTTTTGTAGGCAAACCTGCTCTAAAAGATGTCATCAATGCCTGTGAAAAACTCTATGGCGGGAGCTGGATATAAAAAGGCTTTTCAGGTTTTTTGGTTGTGACGTCCGGCGGCTGCTATCGGTTTTGGCTTGGGTAATGCCTTCACGCTGAATTGTTGCATCTTATGCAAGAGGGGGAATTCACGGACGAGAAACACATGCACAGCACGGGATACTTCCTATACTTTTTTGGATTCCGGATTTGATGACCCCGTAAGAGCTATACCTTCAGCCATCTGAATCGTCTTATATGGTTCAGATGTGAAGTAGTTTTTTTGTAAACCCGCGTTCAGTTTTTCGAGATAAAGATGACGACAGCGTTGTTCGTTCAATTGGTGGTCAATGGCCTGGTAAAAGGTTGCACATTTATTTTGATCGTCCTTGGAATGGACATTATTCTGAGGGGTACGAAGATCCTGAATTTTGCCCACGGCCAGTTCTATATGTTGGGCGCGTATACCCTCTTCATGTTATGTCGGTTGTGGCATGTCAATTTTTTACTATCCTTGGCTCTATCCGGAGTGGCGTTGATTCTAGTTGGTGCTCTTTCTTACCTTTCCGTTTTTGGAATAGTACAACGCCGATTTACGGCAACGACTCCGTTCACCTACCGATTTTTGATGAGCGCGATGGCTTCTGTAGGCCTGATGCTGATTCTTCAACAGGGAACCCTGATTGCCTTTGGTACCACAGAAAGGGGGATGCCTTCTATTTTTCCTCAGATAATCGCCTTGGGTGATGTGAGATTATCTTTAGAAAAACTTTTGATCATACTGCTTAGTATGTTTATCTGTTTTGGGCTTTATCTTCTGATGTACAAAACCAAACTGGGCCTGGCAATGCGAACGGTGAGCTTTGATCCTGAAATTGCTTCACTCCAGGGAGTTAACAGCTTCGGGATGTTCATAATTTGTTTCGCCCTGGGCAGCGCCTTGGCCGGTGTCGCGGGAGGGATTATAGCGCCTGTTTTTGCGGTAACCCCCACCATGGGTACCCATATCATTTTTACGGCCTTTCTAGTGCTCCTCGTGGGGGGGATCGGGAGTTATAAGGGCGCTGTCCTGGGAGGAGTTTTAGTGGGATTGGCGCTAAGTTTCGGATTTCAATTTTTGGGGGGGATCGCTGAGCTGTTTGTTTTTGTCTTTGTTATCATTATTCTTATTTTCAAACCCGGAGGTATTCTTGGAGAAGTCCTCGATTAACCGGAAAATGTCAAAAAGCGGGCTTATTTTCGGCAGTATGGTTCTGGCTGCGATGGTGTTGTTGCCCTTGGCCGTCAAGAACGCCTACGTGATGCACCTTTTCATCATGGCCTACATTGGGATCCTGTTGGGAATGACCTTCAGTATGCTGTTCAGCGCCGGTCTCATTACCTTGGGTGCAGGGGCATTCTATGCTATTGGAGCCTATGGGTCTACCCTCTTGTCTACCCGTTTGGGGTTGTCGTTCTGGGCAGCCCTGCCCATGTCTACCTTAATAACAGGAATCGTTGCATTGGCCATTGGGTCCATTATCGTAAGACACCCGGGCATGGCATTTACAATTATTACCCTGCTTTTTGCTCATGTGGTTATTCAGGCCACTGGCCAGATGGAGTTCTTCGGCGGCTGGGGTGGCATTATCGGAGTGGAAACCCCGGATCCTCTAGGTCCAATCCAATTTGCAACCAAAACTTCCTTTTATTATCTCATTCTGTTTTTGCTCCTGTTGACAGCCCTTGTATTCCATGCCCTCTACACCTCCCGTATTGGCAGGGTATGGCGATCCATCAAATTAAGTCCTCCGTTGGCAGAGAGCTTAGGGATCAATCTCTACCGCTACCGTCTCATGGCCTTTGTGGTTGCCTCTTCTGCTGCAGGAATGGTGGGTAGCTTCTATGCCCATTACTTTCAGATGGTTACGCCGGAAGCATTCGGCGGATGGCTCTCAATATACATCCAACTCTATGCGGTTTTGGGCGGTCTGGAATTCTACATCCTGGGACCGGCCATCGGGGCCGTCATCATGACTTTTGTCCCCGAATATTTGCGCATTGCCAAGGAGGTAGAACCGATTATTACCGGTGTCTTTTTGTTGTTGATTATTCTATTTTTTTCCGGCGGCATTTTGGGAACTTTAAGGAGGTTTTGGAGGGCTAAAAGACCGGTGGTTTTTCGGGTAAAGAGCAGGCATAAATTGATAGCCGGTCCAAACGTCCTAAGGGATGAATGAACCATGGCACTACTGGAGATCAAAAACCTCAGAAAGTATTTCAGCGGTCTTGCCGCAGTAGACGATGTGGACTTCTCTGTTAATGATGGGGAAATCGTGGGCCTAATCGGGCCAAATGGTGCAGGAAAGACGACCCTATTTAATCTCATCAGCGGTTTCAATTCGCCAGATCGGGGAAAGGTGTTTTTTGATGGGGAGGACATCACTGCCCTCAGGGCGGATCAAGTTGCCAGAAAAGGGCTCGGCAGAACCTTTCAGTCATCCACCTTGTTCATGCAGTCAACGGTTTTCAGCAACGTGTTCAGCGCCTTCTACAGGCAGTACCAACAACCGATATGGAAAGCCTTTTTGCACACTCCAAAGGTAAACAAGGAAGAGCAGGCCATAAAGAGGGCCGCTATAGAGATCATTGAATTCATGGGCCTTGCAGCCCACCTGGGAGATGAACTGGCGACGAACCTGCCCCATGGCCAGCAAAGGGCCTTGGGCATTTGCATTGCTCTGGCAACGGAACCCAGGCTCTTGCTGTTGGATGAGCCGCTCACTGGAATGAATTCGAGTGAAACTATGGAGCTTGTTGGAAAGATCCGTCAGATCCGAGAAAAAGGGATAACCATCCTGCTGGTTGAGCACAACATGAAAGCTGTTATGGATCTTTGCGACAGAATTACCGTTTTAAACTATGGACGAAAAATCGCCGAGGGGACTCCTGAGCAGATCAGAAAAAACAGGGAAGTTGCCGAGGCCTATCTGGGACGAGAGGAGGCATGAATACTTGCTTCAGGTCAAAGAGCTGAGTGTCCATTATGAGAAAGCGGAGGCCCTTAAAGGGGTTAGCATCCAGGTATCCCATGGATCCATTGTTACCCTCATCGGCGCGAATGGGTCCGGAAAAACCTCCATGATGCGGGTCATCTCCGGCCTCAAACGTCCTTCTTCCGGCGAAATATGGTTTCAGAGGAAAAGGATCGACGGTTTAGCCCCTCACAAGATCGTCAGGTTGGGAATCGCTCATATCCCCGAGGGACGACGGATTATCCTTCCCTTGACGGTGTTGGAAAATATGGAGATTGGTGCTTATCTGAGAAAAGAAAAGGATAAAATTGCAGAGAGTTTGGAAAAGATTTATAAGCATTTTCCCGTTTTAAAAGACCGGGGAAAACAGATGGCAGGGAGCCTGAGCGGTGGCGAGCAGCAGATGCTGGCGATGGCCCGGGCTTTGATGACCAATCCGAAGCTTTTGCTTATGGATGAGCCGAGTGTGGGACTCTCCCCCCTATTGGTAGAGGAGGTTGGTAAGATTATCAGAGATATACATAAAGAAAGGGTCGGAATCATTCTGGTAGAGCAGAATGCGCACATGGCCCTCAAGCTTGCCCAAAGTGCCTACGTATTGGAAGTGGGGCGTGTTGTGTTGGAGGGCGAAGCGGCGGACTTAATCCATAATGAAGATGTGAGACGTGCATATTTAGGAGGGTAAAGGTTGTAATATCATCGTTGTTTTTTGATAGAAAAAACATAAAAATTGAATTCGTCATGTCAAATTTGATGCACTCGTAAAAAGTCAAAAAACTAAAATTCTCACCTAATGATTTCAATGGTTTATATGTGCCAAAAAGGCCAAAATTGGACTTTTTACGAGACCATCAAATTTAAAGAGAGAAATATATGTTTCAGCCATATAGAGGCCGTCGGGCCTTTGAAGATATCGCAGCACAGATAAGGCAGGCCATCTTGAGTGAACGTCTGATCGATGGAGATCGACTTCCGCCAGAACGTGCGCTCGCCAAACAGTTTCAGGTGGGCCGGGTACCGGTTCGTGAAGCTTTTCGAGCTTTGGAGACAATGGGGCTTATCGAGGTGAAAAAGGGAGGTAGGGGGGGTGCTTTTGTTAGAAAGGCTGACCCGGAGATCACTGCGTCCATGATTATGGACAGTCTCCAATTAGAAGGGACGACCTACGATCAGATGATAGAGGCCAGACTCGGTATTGAGTGTGCCATTATGAGTTCCGCCATTAAGCATGGCACAGAGGAGGATATCGAAAAGATTAAAGAGGATGTCGAGATATCGAGAGAGGTGCTCAAGCCTGGACATGCAGCAGAAATCGTCGCGAGGATGATCAATTTTCATATTTTATTGGCAGAGGCTTCGCACAATATCCCCTACAAGATGTTCATTCGTTCCATGATGCAATGGGCTTCGAGGAAACTAAAGGCCTGGGTTCCCTCTGCGAAGGAGCAGAAGTATTCTCATTTATCTCATAAGGAGATCTACGAGGCCATAAAGGCAAAGGATGAAAGATTGGCTCAACGTTTGATGAGGGAGCATATTGGCCATATGGGACTTCTCGTCCTGAAACGATCAAAGAAACATATGTGATTTCGCTGTATGGTACTAATGTGGCATGCTGCAATATGATTGCCCTAGCTTAGACATGTACATATTTGTTATTACATAGTAATTTAATCAGCGATTGTGCCGCGTCAAACAACGGGTGTTTAAAGATTGATTTGAGCAAGACGGGGAGCGATTTCCTCTTGGCCTTCCAAACCGGGTTCTCTTAAATGACTGCTTTGTTTCCATGGCCATCTCGGCGGGCGTTACTTGCCACATTGCAAACCCATCCCGAATACGCCCTGCGATTCTCGCCTCGGACTTGATAATGGGCTATGATCCGCGTGCAAGGCGTTACATCGGTGAATTCCGGCAGCATAAATGACTAATTGTGATTCATGACATCTGATAATATTATTGAGAACATCCCCATTCTAAAATCTTATCAAAAAAACATATGGCAGAATGCCTGCCATATTGTCTTGCTGTTGGGCCTAGCACCTGAAAGCCTGAAAAATATAGCTGCTTGGCCCATTTTTCCAGTTTAAGATGGAAAAAATGCTGTTTCTATTCTTCCGTTCGAAACCGGAAGGCACGGTCACAAATCATCATCGTTGACTTCCACTGAGAAAGATCACAAATTATCGAAAGTTGTGTACCATGGTCTTGCCCACACGACAGTATATTTGGCGGAACGGTTTTCAGATGAAATCTGATGTATCTGCCATTATTACCACCGATAGAAATGTGTGATATCATCATCAGGGCGGGCGCACCGAAGGTTGAGATCTCTCATGGCATTCTCAGCTTGCGGAATAAGGGTCCTCGCCTTCCGTGGTCAACAGAAAAGAGCCATCCGCTTCCTGCTTTATCTTCAGCCCGAACATGGAAATGGTTTCGGTCAGGGGCCGTCCGTAAAGAAGATCCATTTCCTGCGGGTCAATGGCCAGTTTTTCGTGGGTGAGACGGCGGATTTCCTGGTCATACTGAAGGATTTTCAAAACCTTTTGAAGCGCTTTCTCGCCCTGCTGCTGAATTTGTTTGACGTGGTGGGAGATCGTTTCGTAATTGCACACCGCTTCGTGGGCGGAAATCAAGCGCAGCAGGCTGGGATCTTTGATGATATCTTCTCGATCGGCTTTCGGTTCCGAAAAGACGTCTTTGAATTTTCCGTCGTCCCAGCAGGCAAAGGCCCGGCACTGGCTGGGTCGATCCGCATAAATGGTGCAGGCTTTCTCGCCATGGTCATAGAGGATGCACCCTTTTCCGGTTTCCCGGTCCCTGAGCTTTATGATCTCCTGATCGGTGAA
>Ga0207996_1000568_pt1 | contig 31582 bp, 33 predicted proteins | sample AntAceMetag02UKG_FD_184773 | JGI IMG/M metagenome (GOLD analysis project Ga0207996, IMG submission 184773) | Saline lake microbial communities from Ace Lake, Antarctica - Antarctic Ace Lake Metagenome 02UKG (SPAdes) (version 2) | ecosystem: Environmental > Aquatic > Non-marine Saline and...
AGAGAGATTTTATTTCCATTATCCCTAAATCAGTTTCAATGTGTTTATTTAATGTATTAAATATTTTTAAATAAGTTGGAAAATCCCATAAAGGATTTAAAGCGAGAACTTTTTGTTTAAGTAGATTAATAACTTGCTGTTGTCTGGCCATTCTATCAAAATCGCCATTAGGCGAGGTGTATCTTGTTCTAATATATTTGAGCGCTGTTGTTCCGTCAAGATATCTCCAACCAGATTTAATATTAAATGGTTCGTAAGTATGATTCGGTCCTGGGAAATATGGATCATTGATATCTTGCGGAACAAATACATTTAATCCGTCAATTGAATTTATTATTTCTTTAACGACAACTAAATCAACTAAGATGTGCTTATCAATGGGCAACCCTGTAATTTCAGTTATTTTTTCTTTTAGCGTTTTAATGTCACTTGAGTTATAAAGAGAATTTATTTTTGATAAATATCCGTATTTATTTTTAATTAGTAAATCGCGTGGTAGGGAAATTAATACAGCATTATTATTACTTGGATTTAAGTTAATTAAAATTATAGTATCAGTTAAATTTCCGCCAGAATATCCTTGGCCAGGCCTGCCAAGAGCTAAAATGTTTATTTCTTTATTTTCTCCAATTAGATTATTAATTTCTGAAGTAGAAAAAACTGGTTTTAAAACATTAGCATTGCTATTTGTTATTAATATTTCTGTTTGTGATTTTGGTATTAATTGAAGAGCAAAAATAGAAGTAAATAAAGCGATAAAAATAAAGATAACTAAAAACGCTTTTTTAATCTTTCTTTTCTTTTTCTTTTCTTTATTTTGCTTCTGAAGTTGATTATTGAACAATCCTTTTTCTATAAAATGATTAATTTGTTGATGATTATTCATTGTTATGAGTATAACAGATTTAATCTGCTAATTCAAAATATAAAATCATTGTTTTATTGTGAATGTTGTATTTGTATGTTATTATATGTTAAATAACTATATACATGAAAATTGAAACAGTTAAACTTAATAAAAATATTTTACAATCCCAAAAAATAGGGCTGGTTCTTGTTTTTGGTTCTAGAATTACTGGTTTTAGTCATTCTAAAAGTGATATTGATATCGGCATTGTATTTTCTGACGAAATTAGAAAAAAAGAAAAACCAGTTGAAGTTTATGGCGCTTTATATGAAGAATTTATTAAGAAGTTTAAAACAGAAAATATTGATATTGTTTATTTAGAAGAAACTCCTTTAAGTTTACAATATAAAGCGGTAAGAGATGGTATTGTTTTATATGAAGATTCTCCTGTTTCTTTTGCTAATTACAAAGAGAACACTCTAAAAAAATATTTTGATTTTAAATTTTTTGAGAATATTTTCAATCAAGCTATAATTAAACCTGCTTAAATTTTTATGATTAAATACATTCCCATTGATGGTAATAAAATAAAAAACTTCATTGCTGATATTCAAAGCAGCATTAAGGAATTGTCTGTTTTAGCTAATTTAAGTTTAAAAGAGTTTGAATCTGATAAAAGGAATTATGGATTAGCAGAACATTATTTAAGAAGGTCATTGGAAGGGATATTAACTATCGGAACGCATTTTCTTTCACGGTTGCCAGTGAAGACAAAAGATTATCAAGAAATTATTATTAGCTTAGCGGAACAAAATATTATCCCAAAAGATTTTGCTGAAAAGAATAAAAAACTAGCTGGGTATAGAAATAGATTAGTTCATATGTATTGGGAAGTTTCAAAAGAAGAAATGCATAAAGTTATCAATGAGCATCTTGATGATATAGATAAATTTTGCCAATATTTTCAGAAAGTTTTATCAAATCCAAAAAAATTTGGCTTAAAAATTGATTAAGGAATAATTTTATGAATCAAGACAATCAACAAAATCAACCCGAGAAAATAAATCTTTTACATCAAGATGATATTCAGCCAGATATTCAGAAAGATTTATCAGAAAAACCTAAAAAAACAGGTTTGTCTAAGTGGGTTATTATTTTAATTATTATATTAGGCGTTGCTGCAATAGGTATAGCTGGTTATTTTGTATATAATCATTATTTTGGATCAGGTATTTGCATCAATCAATGTGGTGATGGAAAATGTGGGGAAATAGTTTGTCTGTCAATAGGATGTCCTTGTGCTGAAACAATTGACAGTTGTCCAGAAGATTGTAAAAAAGAAGAAATTGCTGACCCCACAGCTGATTGGCAGATGTATAGGAATGAGGAATATGGGTTTGAATTGAAGTATCCGGAGAAATATAGTGTAGAACAAGATACTTATGGTTGGCCTAATTCAGTAGTATTATTTATTCAGAGACCTCTTGGTCAATCTTACGATGCGCAGATAGAAATATGGGATAATTATGAAAGTTATCAGAATAAATACAGTGGAGATCCATCTTTTATTATTGTGCTTGAGAATACTGATAAATATATTACTATTAATTATAACGATCAGCCTGCTAATCAAGAATATACTCAAGAGTGGCAAAAGATCCTTTCCACTTTTAAATTTATTGAATAGAAGTATTGTTCTTGAAAGAAATCTGACCAGGCCTATTTCTGATGTCCAATCACCTTTCTAAAGACAATTCTTTTAACGCTCAAACAATTAATCGCAGTTATGCGGTTTTATTTTTTTATAAATTAAGATTTGATTTTTTGGTGGAAAAGAGTTAAGATTGATTTATTATGAAAAAAGTATTTGTTTTTGTTTGGGAGATTACAAAAATAGTAGTTATTTCTTTAGCTATTATTCTTCCTATTAGATATTATTTAATTCAACCATTTTTTGTTAGAGGGGCTTCAATGGAGCCTAATTTTGATGATGGACAATATTTGGTTATTAATGAAATTGGTTATCGTTTTAATGATCCAGATCGTGGAGATGTTATTGTTTTTAAATATCCATTAGATCCTTCGCAGTATTATATTAAAAGAGTAATAGGTTTGCCTGGAGAAAAAATTGAAATTAAAGATGATTTGGTATTTATTTACAACTTAGAATTTCCTCAAGGCAAGATTCTTGAAGAATCCTACTATCTCCCAGAAGGCAGAATTACTAGAGGAAGTCTTAATGTTAAATTAGGTGATGATGAGTATTTTGTTTTAGGCGATAATCGTTCAGCTAGTTCAGATTCTCGTCAGTGGGGGGCTTTACCAAGAGACAATATTATTGGTCGTGTTTGGCTACGAGCCTGGCCATTTGATTCAGCTAAAATTTTTTAAGATATGACTAAAAAATCTAAATCAAAAAGTAAATTTCAAGCGCCTAGAGGTATGCGCGATATTTTGCCCGAAGAGCAATTATATTGGGAAAAAGTTAAACAAGTTATAAGCTCTTCAGCAAAAGCTTTTGAATTTGAAAAAATAGATACGCCGATTCTTGAAGACAAAGATTTATTTGTAAAAGGAACAGGTCTTTATACTGATATTGTTGAAAAAGAAATGTATAGTTTAACAACTAGGGGAAGAGATAAACTTGTTTTACGTCCAGAATTTACACCATCTGTTGTTAGGGCATATTTAGAAAATGGCTTATTCAGCTTACCTAATCCAGTAAAATTATACAGCATTGGTCCTATCTTTCGCTATGAAAGACCTCAAAAGGGACGTTATCGTCAAGCTTATCAAGCTAATTTTGAAGTTATTGGAGAACAAGATCCCATTATTGATGCTCAATTAATACAATTATTTTTTTTCATTTGCAAAAAACTAGGTCTTAAAAAATTAATTACCCAAATGAATAGTATCGGTTGTCCTGAATGTCGTCCTAGTTATAGAAAGAAGCTAATGAATTATTATCGAAGCAGAAAAAAAGATATTTGTTCTAATTGCCAGAAGCGACTCAAACAAAATCCATTAAGATTATTAGATTGTAAAAATATTAAGTGCGTTGATATTGCCGAAAAAGCTCCTCAGATTATTGATTGCTTATGTGATAATTGTAATAATCATTTTAAAAGTGTTTTAGAGTATTTAGATGAACTTGAAATTCCTTATATTTTAAATCCTCGTTTAGTTAGAGGATTGGATTATTACACAAAAACAGTTTTTGAAATATGGCCTGAAGAGGAGAATGGTCGTCAAATTTCTTTATGTGGAGGAGGCCGTTACGATAAATTAATTAAGCTTTTAGGAAGAAAAGATATTCCAGCGGTTGGTTTTGCAATAGGATTAGACAGAATTATTAATTTAATCAAAGAGAGAGAAATAAAAATTACATCAAAAAGCACCCCCCCGATTTTTTTAGTTCAGTTAGGCGATTTAGGGAAAAGAAAATCATTAAAGTTATTTGAGGAATTACAGCAAGCTGGTTTAAAGATAGCTAGTTCGTTTAGTAAAAATACAATAAAAGCTCAATTAAAAATAGCTGATAGAATGAATGTTCGTTTTGCTTTAATTCTAGGTCAAAAAGAAGCCATTGATGAATCAATTATTATTAGAGATATGGTTTCAGGAAGTCAAGAAGTTGTTCAATTAAGTAAGATTGTTAAAGAGATTAAGAAAAGAATTAAGAAATAAGATTATGTGTCTATTCTGTAAAATAGCAAATCATGAACAAGATGCTGATATTGTTTATGAAGACAAAAAATTTATTGTTTTGAATGATATTAACCCGAAAGCGCCTACACATCTTTTAATAGTACCTAAAAAACATATTGATTCAATTAATGAGTTAGAAGAGGCAGATAGAGAATTAATAAGCGATACGATTTTTTTAGCAAAAAAATTAGCCTTGAAGAATGGAATATCTAAAAAAGGATATCGTTTAACTTTCAATGTTGGACGTGGTGGTGGACAGATTATTGATCACATCCATTTACATCTAATGGGTGGAGGTAAAATAAATGAATAGTAAATTATCAAAAAATAGTGATTTTTTTCAAGCATTAGCTATTCTAACAGGCACAATCATGGGAGTGGGCCTTTTTAGTTTACCGTATATTACAGCTAAAGTAGGCATTCTGACAATGCTTTTTTATTTTCTCATATTAGGCGCCGTGATTACTTTAATCGGACTTTTTTATGGAGAGATAGCTTTAAGAACAAAAGGTCTTCACCGATTGCCTGGCTATACTGAAAAATATTTGGGCAAGCGCGCAAAAATAGTTGCTTTCATTTCTAGTAGCTTAGGATTAACAGGAGCTATTTTGGCTTATTTAATTATTGGCGGAAGATTTTTAGGAGCTATCCTTCAATCATGCTTTGGAAGTAGTGATTTTGTTTATGTTTTAATCTTTTTTTCAGCAGGAGCTATTTTAACCTATTTTGGGATTAGTAGTATTGCTAAAGTAGAATTTTTCTTATTAATTTTATTTTTCTTTATTCTGGGCTTTATTTTCTATAAAGGATTTTGGGTGGTTAATATTGAAAATTTATTTAATTTTGATATAAAATACTTGTTTCTGCCTTATGGCGCAATTCTTTTTTCTCTTTCAGGGACCACTTTAATCCCAGAGGTGAAAGAGATGCTATCTAAGAATCCAAAAAAACTTAAAAAACTAATTTTATTAGCAATTTTAATTGCGGCTATAACATATCTCTTTTTTATATTCCTAATTTTAGGAATTACTGGACAAAATACTTCCGATGACGCAATTACTGGATTGAATGGTTTTTTAGGAAGCGGAGTTATTGTGCTGGCCTTGCTTTTTGGCATCTTAACTGTTTTTACATCTTTTCTAACTATTAGCCTGACTCTTAAAAAAATTCTTTGGTATGATCTAAGATTGAAAAAAAATTTGGCTTGGCTTATTGCTTGTTTAGCTCCTTTAATTCTTTTTCTTGCTGGATTCGATAATTTTATTACAGTTATTGCTTTAACAGGCGGAGTTATGCTTGGTATTGATGTTATTATTATTATTCTTATTTATCTCAAGGCAAAAATAAAAGGCGATTTAACGCCAGCTTATAACCTATCAATACCTCGTCTTTTAGTTTATTTTATGATATTGTTTTTTATTATCGGAATTATTTACGAAATTATTTATTTCCTTAAGTAAAATATCTTGCTATAAAGCCAAAAATAGAGTACAGTCAAAATAATGAAGCTAAAATCAAAAAAAGATAAAGAAATATTTCGAAGCCCGACAATGGGCAAGATGAAATTAATTAAAGTCGCCAAAGAAGTTTCCAATTATATTAATAATGATTCTCATGCAAAATATCGTTTAATTGTCGGAACTGATTCTAATGGAAATGGCGGCACAAAAGCAGATTTTGTAACTGCTATTATTGTTTATCGTATTGGTAAGGGTGGACGCTATTTCTGGAGAAAAATTAATGGAGGCAAGGATTATAATACATTGCGAGATAGAATTTACGAAGAGGTAACCATTTCTTTAAAAACAGCCCAAGATATTCTTGCTCAATTACAATTATTATTAAAATCAGGTCATCAGCTTAATTATGATTTTCAAATTCATATTGATGTTGGACAGAATGGTCCAACCAGAGAGATGATTAAAGAAGTTGTTGGCATGGTTCGCGGTAACGGCTTTAAAGCGAAAATTAAACCAGATTCCTATGCAGCATCCAGTATTGCCGATAAGTATGTTTGATATATAAGTTTATATTATATTTTCTAGTTAAGTCGCTTTAAGCGGCTTTTCTTTTTGGCAGAGTTTTGGTAAGATTAAGTTATGAAATTACATTTTTACGGTGCTGCTAAAATGGTGACTGGTTCTAACTATTTATTAGAAACAGATAATTCCAAAATTTTAATTGATTGCGGACTTTTTCAAGGTGGAAGAAAAATAGAAAAGAAAAATGAAGAACCATTTCCTTATTTGCCTAAAGAAATTGATTTTGTTTTAATTACCCATGCTCATTTAGATCATATTGGACGATTACCTAAATTAATTGAAAATGGTTTTAAGGGTGAAATTTTAAGCACAAATCCAACAAAAGATTTTGCCCGTTTAATACTTAAAGATAGTCAAAAAATACTACGTGAAAAAGCAAAAAGAGCGGGAGTTATCCCATTGGTTGAAGAAGAACATATTGAGAATATAATGAAAATGTTTAGAGCAGTTAAATATGATGAAAAAATTAAATTAAATGAAGAAATTTCAGTATGTTTTAGAGAAGCTGGACATGTTTTAGGATCAGCATCAATTGAAGTAATGGCTAATAATAAGAAAATAGTTTTTTCAGGAGACTTAGGTTCTAGTAAAATATCTACTTTAAGAGAACCAGCCATAATTAAAGATGCTGATTATGTTATTGTTGAGTCGACTTATGGCGATCGAGTTAATGAAGAGGAAAAAGAATGCAAGGACATGATTGAAGATATTGTCGAAGAAGCAGTGGCACGAGGCGGAACCCTAATGATTCCAAGTTTTGCCCTAGAAAGAACACAACAATTACTTTATCATTTTAACGAATTAGTTGAGAATAAAAGAATTCCGCAAATCCCTATTTTTGTTGATAGTCCCTTAGCTATTAAATTAACAGATGTTTATAAACAATATCCTGAATACTATAATAAAAAAACTAATTTATTGGTTAAATCAGGCGATGACATATTTAAATTTCCAGGATTAAAATTCACTTTATTAACAAAAGAATCAAAAGAAATTAATGATATTACTCCGCCTAAGATTATTATTGCTGGAGCGGGTATGTCTCAAGGTGGCAGAATTATACACCATGAAGCGCGCTATTTATCAGATCCTAAAAATACTCTTTTGATTGTTACTTACCAAGCAAGAGGCACTCTTGGCAGGAAAATTTTAGAAGGAGCTAATGAAGTTAAAATCTTAGATAAAATTATTCCAATTAAAGCAAAAATAGAACACATTAATGGCTATTCATCGCATGCTGATCAAAAGGATTTAATAGTTTGGGTTTCTAATACAATACGTCCTGATTCTTCAAAACGACCTAAAAAAATATTTGTTTGTCATGGTGAAGAAGAACCTGCTAATATATTAGCTCAATATATTAAGGATAATTTAGGATTATCTGTTCAAGTTCCTGAAATGGGCGAAATAGTTGAATTGTAACTTTGACAAAAACTAAAAAAAATAGTAGATTAAAGTAGATGGAACAAAAAACTTATTTAAAATATAAAATTTGTGTTTCAGGGGCAGCTGCAACAGGACATTGTTCTGAGGGCGCTTCGGAATCATCAAAAGAAGTGGGTAGAGAAATCGCTAAACATAATGGGGTGCTTGTTACGGGAGCAACAATCGGCATTCCTTATTGGGCAGCCATCGGGACTAAGGAAGAAAATGGTATTGTGATAGGTTTTTCGCCAGCTGCTTCAGAAAAAGCTCATGTAAAATCATATCGTTTGCCTACTGATTTTCATGATGTTATTGTTTACACCGGATTTAATTATTCTGGAAGAAACCTTATTCTAACTCGTTCTTCAGATGCAGTTATCATTATTTGTGGAAGAATGGGCACCTTAAATGAATTTAGTATTGCTTTTGAAGATAATAAGCCAATAGGTGTTTTAACTGGTAGTGGAGGCACGGCTGATAAAATTAAAGAAATTGTTGAAACATCTCATCGTGGTCCAGGAAAAATTGTTTACAATTCAAATCCAAAAAAATTAGTCGAGGGATTAATTGAATTGATTAAAGAAGAAAAAGAAGTAAAAATTCAATCATGAAATTTATTTTTTCAAAATAAAGGAGGTGAACTATGTGTCAATTGAAGTTAAAAAACAACAAGGAGAAACAACTAGAGGGTTATTAAGACGCTTTTCAAGAAGAATTCAACAAAGCGGTGTTTTGGTTCGGGCGCGTAAGGAAAGATTTTACGAAAAAGATAAAACTAAAAAAGAACGTAGAGATGGCGCTGTCTATCGAGTGAAAGTCGGAAAAGAGAAAGAAAAATTAAGAAAAATGGGTCTTTTAGAAGAAGAACCAAAATGGAGAAGAAGGTAAAAATTATAAAAATATGATCAAAGATAAGATTAAAGAGGATTTAAAAAAAGCCATGCAAGAAAAAGATGCACTAAGGCTTTCTGTTTTACGTATGGTTTCTTCGTATGTGTTTAATAGAGAAAAAGATAATAGAGCTAAATTAAGTAAAGCAGGCGAAGAAGAAAGTAAATTAGATGAGATGAGCAAATTGACAAATGAAGAAGTTATAGAGGTGGTTTCAAGCGAAGTTAAAAAACGAAAAGATTCTATTGAACAATATGAAAAAGGTGGTCGTTCAGATTTAGCTGAAAATGAAAAAAAAGAATTGGAAATCCTTATGGAATATATGCCAAAACAGATGGGTGAAGATGAAATTAGAAAAATAGTTAAAGAAAAGATAGAAGAATTGGGAATTAGCGGGTCTCAAGAAACTGGTAAGCTCATGGGTGCGATTATGCCTCAATTCAAAGGTAAAACAGATGGCAACGCAGTTAGTAAAATCGTTCAGGAAGAATTGAAGAAATAATATTTATACAATGCTTGAAATTCGCAATTTTACCCAAAATGAAATAGATGAAAAGTTTTTTCAAAAGATTGTAAAAACTGTTTTGAAGGAGGTTGATATAAAAGATAAAACAGAAATTAGCTTGGCTATCGTAGGCGATGGGAGAATAAGAAAGTTGAATAAAATGTATCGTGGTAAAAATCGTGTAACAGATGTTTTGTCATTTGAAAACAAAAGTGTAATTCCTTATTTAGCTAAAGCATTTCCTCGTTTAAAAAAAAATAAAGATATTGAATTTATTGATCCGCCTGATAATATTAAGAGATTAGGAGAAATTATTCTTTGTTTTCCGCAAGCAAAAAAGCAAGCAAAACGATTAAATCATTCTTTAGAAAAAGAACTAACTATTTTATTGATTCATGGTACGCTTCATCTATTGGGATATGACCATGAAAAGATGAAGGATGTAGAAAATATAATTTTGAATAAATTATGCCAAAAGAGCAAATAATAACTGGATTAGATATAGGAACCTGTTTTGTCAGGACAATAGTGGCCAAAATAAGAGCTGATCAAGCTAGTCCACAGATTATTGGTATTGGCCAAGCTCCTTCTTTTGGTTTGCGTCATGGAATAGTAGTTGATGTTGATGATGTGGTTAAAAGTATTACTAAATCTATTCAGGAAGCCGAAAGAAATAGTGGCACTTCTATTGATCGTGTTGTTTTTAGTATAAGTGGCAATCATATTACTTCTAAACCAACAAAAGGCGTTATCGCTGTTTCAAGGGCTGATGGCGAGGTTTCTAAAGAAGATGTTGATAGGGTTATTAACGCTGCTTCAACTATTCCTGTTTCTCAAAACAGAGAAATTTTTCACACCATTCCTCGTAATTTTTCAGTTGATAATCAAAGTGATATAAAAGATCCTGTAGGAATGAATGGTGTTAGACTAGAAATAGACGCTTTAGTTGTTGAAGGGATATCTCCTTATATCAAAAATCTATACAAATGTATTTCTGAAGCTGGTTTAGAAAAAGATGGGATGATTGCTGTCTCGTTAGCAGCCAGTCAGGCAGCTTTAAATAAGCGTCAAAAAGAATTAGGAGTATTAGCGCTTGATTTAGGTGGAGGAACGGCTAATATGGCTGTTTTCGAAGAAGGTAATATTGTTCATAGTTGTGTTTTGCCAGTTGGTTCTTCTCATATTACAAATGATATTGCTATCGGATTAAGAGGAAGTATTGATTTAGCTGAAAAAGTAAAATTAGAATATGGCTCAGCTATTTCTTCAGAAATTAATAAAAAAGAAATAATTGATTTATCTAAATTAGGACTAGAAGAATCAGGAACTGTTCTTCGTTCAGACGTTGTTAAAATAATTGAAGCTCGTTTGGTTGAAACATTAGAATTAGTTAATAAAGAATTAAAAAACATTAACCGTCAAGGATTATTGCCTGCAGGAGTTGTTCTTTTAGGAGGCGGAGCTAAAATGCCTGGTTTGGTTGATTTAACCAAGAGTATCTTAAAGCTTCCTGCTCAGGTCGGCTTTCCTTTAGAAGTAGAAAGTGTTATTGATGAGGTTGATGACCCTGCTTTTGCAACAGCTGTTGGATTAATTCTCTGGAATGCAGATAAATGTAAAAATAGTGGAAATCGGCGTAAAATATCAGTTGGACCAACTGTTGAGATAATTAAAAAATGGTTTAAAGATTTTTCACCGTAAAAACTTGCATTATTTTTCCATTTGTGTTAATTTTTAGAATATTAAGGAGGGTCTTCTAAAGATCCTCGTTATTAATTATAATAATTTATTTTAAAATTATGGCTCAAATAAAACCAGAAGTAGAATCATTTGCTAAAATTAAGGTTATTGGGGTCGGAGGAAGTGGAGGTAATACCATTAGCCGAATGATTTCATGTAAAATTCATGGAGTTGATTTTGTCGCTATTAATACTGATGCGCAAGATTTACATCATGTTAACGCGCCTGAAAGGGTTCATATTGGAAAAAATCTTACCAAAGGATTAGGAGCTGGAATGAATCCAGAAATAGGAAGACAAGCAGCTGAAGAGAATCGCGATGAAATTCATGAAGTAGTTAAGGGTTCTGATATGGTTTTTATTACTTATGGACTAGGAGGCGGAACAGGCACTGGAGCAGGTCCGATTATTGCTGAAGCCGCAAAAGATTCAGGAGCTCTAACAGTCGCTGTCGTTACTAAGCCTTTTGCTTTTGAAGGAAAGCAAAGAGCCCAAATTGCTGAAGAAGGATTAGCTAACCTTAAAGATAATGTTGATACTTTAATTTTAATTCCTAATGATAAACTACTTTCAGTTATTGATAAAAAGACATCATTATTAAACGCTTTTTCTGTAGTTGATGATGTTTCAAGGCAAGCAGTTCAAGGAATTTCAGATTTAATAGTTACTCCAGGAATAGTTAATGTTGATTTTGCTGATGTTAAAGCAATTATGCAAAATACTGGTTCTGCTTTAATGGGTATTGGAAGAGCAATTGGAGAAGATCGCGCTGTTGAGGCTGCTAAGATAGCTATTAATTCTCCTTTACTAGAGATTAATATTGACGGAGCAAAAGGCGTGTTATTTAATGTTAGCGGTGGTTCAGATCTAGCTATGGCTGAGATAAATGAAGCAGCTAAAGTTATAACTGAGTCAATAGATTCAGATGCAAAAGTTATTTTCGGAGCGGTTATGGATGACAAATTAAAGAAAGGAGAAATTAAGGTTACTGTTATTGCTACTGGGTTTGATGAAAGCTTATTAAAGAAATCAAGCGAAACAAAAATACAAGATATTTCTCCTGTTAATATAGATAATAGAGAGAAGAAAAAAACTCCTGTTAAATTTAAAGCTGATTCAATTGAAGAAGTTGAAAATGAATGGGACATCCCCGCTTTTATTAGAAGAAAAATGAAGTAAATTTATTTACATGTTATTTTTTAAAAGACAGTCATTTGACTGTCTTTTAAATTTAGAGTAAAATGGAGGTGTTCTTTGTTTTTTTGTGTTGATATTATTAATATAAATAATTAAGGGGGATTAGCATAGAGTCAAATAATGTCGGTAAAAAAACAAAGGAATTTTTTTATGCCTAAAAAGAATATAAAACATATCCAGAGTGTTAAAAAAAGAGATGGTCGGATTGTTGATTTTAATCAAGCTAAGATTGCAGAAGCTATTTTTAAAGCCCTTCAAGCAGGAGAGAAAGAAGATAAAAATTTAGCTAAAAAGATTTCTGATAGTGTCGTTAATATTTTAGATAAACGTTTTAAAGATGATGTTCCAAAAGTAGAACAACTCCAAGATGTAGTCATTGAAACATTAGCTAAAGAAGGACAAAAAGATATTGCGGAGCTATATAGTCTTTATCGTCAAAAGAGAAAAGAATTAAGAGATGCTAAGTGGTGGCTTTTGAGTCGTAATGTAAAAACAAAACTTACGCCGAACGCTTTAAAAGTTCTTGAATCAAGATATTTAAAAAAAGATGAACAAGGAAAAATAACTGAAACGCCTCAGCAATTATTTCAGCGAGTAGCTGCTAATATTGCTTCAGCTGAGTCGTTTTTTAATCCCTCAATTTCAGATGATGAGCTTTTTGGTATTGGTGAAAAATTTTATAAAATGATGGCCTCATTAGAGTTCTTACCTAATTCCCCAACATTAATGAATGCCGGAGGTGTACTCCAGCAACTTAGTGGTTGTTTTGTTCTGCCTGTAGGTGATTCGATGGAAGAAATTTTTGAAGCAGTTAAAAATACTGCTTTGGTTCATAAGAGTGGTGGTGGTACGGGTTTTAATTTTTCTCGGTTGCGACCAAAAGGAGATAATATTAAATCAACTCAAGGAGCTTCTTCTGGTCCACTATCTTTTATGAGTGTTTTTAATGCTGCTACAGAAGTAATAAAACAAGGAGGTAAAAGAAGAGGCGCTAATATGGGTATTTTAAGGGTAGACCATCCTGATATATTGGAATTTATTACATCCAAATCAGAAGAAGGCGTTTTAAATAATTTTAATATTTCCGTAGCTTTAACTGACGAATTTATGAGCGCTGTTAAAAAGAAGAAAAAATATAATTTGATAAGTCCTCGAGACGGCCAAATTTCTGGTCAATTGGATGCCAATAAGGTTTTTGATTTGATAGTTGATTATGCGTGGAAGAATGGAGAACCAGGAGTTATTTTTATTGATAGGATCAATGAAGACAACCCAACACCCAAGCTTGGAGAAATAGAAAGTACTAATCCTTGCATTTCAGATGATTCTTGGATAATGACTAATGATGGACCTAGACAGGTTAAGGAATTGATTGGTAAAAAAACTAAAGTTATTGTAAATGGGAAAGAATGGTCTAATTCTGGAAATGGTTTTTTTAATACTGGTATTAAAAAAATATTTAAATTAACAACCAAAGAAGGTTATGAAATATCTTTAACTGCAAATCATCCAATCAAAAAAGTTAAAAGAATGAGCAGATATATAGTTAATTCTGATTGGGAAGAAGCTGGAAAATTAAAACCAGGTGATAAAATTATAATTAATGTTAATAAAAACTATCAATGGCCTGGTAAATACAATAGTGAAGAGGGATATTTGATAGGTCTATTAATAGGAGATGGTACAATTAAAAAAGATAAGGTTGTTTTAAGTAGTTGGGGAGAAAATATCGGAGATAAGAGTGTTCGCAAATTAGTTGATAAATATACTAAAAATATGCCACACAGATCTGACTTTAAAGGATGGCAAAATCTAATTTTAGATAGAGGAGAATACAGACTATCAACAGGTTGTTTAAAAAAACTAGTAAAAGAATTAGGTATGGATAATAAGAAAAAAATTACCTCTGAAATTGAAAAGGCTTCGTCAGATTTTTATAAAGGATTTCTAAAGGGTTTTTTCGATGCAGATGGTTCAGTGCAAGGAACTCGAGTTAATGGAATTAGTGTAAGGTTAGCTCAAAGTGATTTAGAAAGATTAAAAGCTGTACAGCGTATGTTATTGAGATTTGGTATTTTTTCACAATTACATGTTAATAGAAGAAATGCTGGACAAAAAAATCTTCCTGATGGTAAAGGAGGTAATAAGCTATATAATGTAAAAGCCCAACATGAACTCATTATCTCAAGAGAAAATATCGTGACTTTTTATAAAAGAATTGGTTTTGGTGACAAAGATAAGCAAAATAAATTAAGTTCATTAATTAAAGGGTTTAGCAGGAGAATGGTTAGAGAAAGATTTATAGCTACGATTAAAGATATTGTTTCTATTGGGGAAAAAGATGTTTATGATATTCAAATACCTGGCATCAATGCATTTGACGGAAATGGTTTTCTATTGCATAATTGTGGGGAGCAGCCATTATTGCCTTTCGAAAGTTGTAACTTGGGCAGTATTAATTTAAGCAAGATGATTAAGAAAAAAACTGCTCGGTCAAAAATTTGGGAAATTGACTGGGATAAACTTAAAGAAACAACTATTAATGCGGTTCATTTTTTAGATAATGTTATAGAAGTTAATCGTTATCCTTTAGAAGAAATAAAGAAAGTGACCAGAGGTAATAGAAAAATAGGATTAGGGATAATGGGTTTTGCGGATATGCTTATTAGATTAAGGATTCCATATAATTCTAGAAAAGCCTTAACAATTGGTAAAAATATAATGAAATTTATTCAAGAAGAAGGCAGAAAGGCATCAGTTGGATTAGCTGAACAAAGAGGGGTTTTTCCTAATTTAAAGGATAGTATTTATAATGAAAAGAATATGCCTAAAGTTAGAAATGCAACCGTAACGACAATTGCTCCAACTGGGACAATCGGTATTATTGCTGGCGCTTCATCAGCCATTGAACCACATTTTGCTATTGCTTATACTAGAAAGCATGTTTTAGGCAATCAAGAGTTAATTGAAGTTAATTATATTTTTGAAGAAATAGCTAAAGAACGCGGCTTTTGGTCTAAAAAGCTTATTGAGGATATTTCAAGGAAGGGAAGTATTCAAGATATTAAAGAAATTCCAGCTGATATAAAAAAGATTTTTGTTACTACTTTAGATATTAAGCCGGAAGATCATATAAAGATGCAAGCAGCTTTTCAAAAACATGTTGATAACGCCACAAGCAAAACAATTAATTTTCCTTATTCTGCTTCAGAAGATGATATCAGAAAAGCATATAATATGTCTTATGATTTAGGATGTAAAGGCGTAACTTTTTATAGGAATGAAAGTAGAAAACAACAGGTTTTAAATATTAAAGGCAAAGAGCAAGGATCTTTATCAAAAGGTAATAAAAAAATGATTAAAGAAAAAGATGTTTCTCCTGAATTGCGTGATCCTTCGCCTGATATTCCAGATTTACCTCCTGGAAGTTGTCCAACTTGTAATATATAAATATGTTTCAAATATATACAGGCAATGGAAAGGGCAAAACAACGGCGGCTTTAGGGCTTGGTTTGCGAGCTATCGGCGCTGGCAAAAAAGTTTTATTAATTCAATTTTTAAAAGATGGAAAGAGTTCAGAGTTAAAAGCAATTAATAAGATAAAATACTTTGATTTCAAAATTTTTGGCAAAAAAGGATTCGTTAGTAAAGATAATTTAATAGAAAAAGATTATGACCTTGCAAAGCAGGGTTTTAATTTTGCTCAAAAAGCTATTCAAAGCAAGAAATATGATTTAATAATTTTAGACGAAATGAATATGGCAGATTATTTTGGCTTAATTAAAACTGAAGACTTAATTAATTTAATTAAAAAAACTCCGTCAGATACAGAGCTTATTTTAACAGGTCGCAATGCTTCAAAAAAACTTATTCAATTAGCTGATTTAGTTACAGAGATGAAAGAAATTAAACATTATTATACTAAAAACATAAAATCAAGAAAAGGAATTGAATTTTGATGACCCCTTCTAAAATACTTCTTTATCTCTGTCTATTATTTATCGCAGGGGTTTTTATTTACTCTTTTTTTATAGCTTCTGAAAACAAAGAAAATAGCCAATATTACGATCAAGAGGTTAATCTTAAGGGAATTATTATTAAAGAACCAGAACAAAGAATTAATCAACAAAAGTTTCAGTTTAAAGCAGAAGAAATTGAAGGTAAAATTTTAATTACTACAGAACTATATCCAGAATATTATTACGGCGATGAATTGGAAATAACAGGCAAGTTATTAGAACCAGCTGTCTTTGAAGACTTTGATTATCAAGAATATTTAGCTAAAGATAAAATATATTTAGTTATGTATTGGTCTACAATTAATCGGCTAGCTGAAAATCAAGGAAATTGGTTTTTTCAAAGAATTTTTAATTTTAAAGATAAATTAAGAAATGTTATTGAACAGACATTATTACCTCCACAATCAGCTATTTTAAAAGCTATTTTTCTTGGAGATAAATTTGGACTCTCTGATGAATTAAAAGAAAAATTAAATATTAGTGGGACAAGACATATTGTGGCTATTTCGGGGATGCATATGATAATCATGACTCAGATATTACTTTTCTTAGCCTTAGGAATAGGGCTTTGGAGAGGACAAGCATTTTATTTTGTTATAATTCTATTAATTCTTTATATCTTAATGATCGGCGCTCCGGCTTCGGCTGTTAGAGCAGGAATTATGGCTGGCTTACTATTGCTAGCTCAGAAATTAGGCCGTTTGCGAGGTGCGGGGCGAGCAATTGTTTTTGCGGCTGTGATTATGCTTTTAATTAATCCCTTATTAATAAAATCTGATGTTGGATTTCAACTTTCCTTTATGGCTTGTTTAAGTATTATTTATTTAAAACCGATTTTAGATGATAAAATAGTTAAATGGCCTAATCCATTTCGCATTAAAGATATTTTAACAATGACTTTATCCGCTCAATTAGGTGTTTTGCCTCTTCTCGTTTTCCATTTTGGTCAATTATCACTGATTTCGCCAATTGCTAATATTTTAATTGTTCCCTTATTGCCCGTTATAATGATCTCAGGGATATTTTTATGTTTTATTGGTTTGATTTGGATTTATTTAGCTAAAATTATTGCCTTATTAAATTGGCTCCTGCTTGCTTATGTTATTATGGTTGTTGATTATTTGTCATCTGTCCCATTAGCGTTTTATGAATTTAAAAGTTTTTCATTAATATTTCTAGTTGGTTATTATTTAGCTTTAATTATTTTTATCTGGCGCTATAAATTATGCGTAAAATTAGATATTTAGCTTTAATTATTCTTTTTAGCGGAGCTGTTTTTATCTGGTCAGTTATTTTTACTTTTGCGGATAACGAATTTTTAGAAGTTTGTTTTTTTGATGTAGGACAAGGCGATAGTATTTTTATTGAAACGCCTAATCAGAAACAAATTTTGATTGATGGCGGTCCTGACAAAATAATTTTAGAAAAATTAAATAAAACAATTGCTTTTTACGACAGAACGATTGATTTGATTATTTTGACTCATCCAGATGCCGATCATATCACTGGATTAATTGAGGTGCTTAAATATTATGATGTTAAATATATTTTAACTAGTGGGGTTGAAAAAGATACGGCTGTTTATAGGAAATGGCGGGAATTAATTGAAGAAAAAAATATCCCCTTAATATTAGCTCAATCAGGTCAGAAAATATTTTTAGATGAAAATATATTTTTAGAAATTATTTGGCCAGAACAATCTTTAATTGAATCTTTTTCAAAACCAGCTAATAACGCTTCAATAGTTGGTAAATTAGTTTATGGGGATATAGAATTTCTTTTAACTGGTGATATTGAAAAAAAAGTTGAAAATTATTTAGTTAATCAAGATTTAGATTTAGAATCAGATATTTTGAAAGCGCCTCATCATGGAAGCAAGACATCAAGCAGTTATAATTTTGTTGAAATGATTAATCCGCAAGCGTCAGTTATTTCTGTTGGTAGAGATAATCAATATAAGCATCCTAATGATGAAGTTTTAGAGCGTTTAAAAAATTCTGTTATTTATAGGACAGATGAAGATGGAGATATAAAAATTTTGACGAACGGAATTTTGTTTGATATACTAACCGCATATGAATAAAAATTTAAGACAAAAAGAAAGAAGTTTAGTTTTAATTAAGCCAGATGGAATTCAGCGTTCACTGATTGGAGAAGTGATAAAAAGATATGAAAGAACAGGATTAAAATTAATAGCTTTAAAATTCTTTATTCCAAATAAAGAGCAAATAAAGAGTCATTATTTAGTATTTGATGGATGGCTTGAAGATGTAGGAAGAAAATCTATTGAAGCGTATAAAAAGAAGGGAATAAATCCTCCTTATAGTGAACCAAAAAAAGTAGGCATGGTTGTTTTGAAAAGATTGCAAGATTTTATGATAGCTGGTCCTGTTATTGCTATGATTTGGCAGGGCAATGAAGCAATAGGTGTTATTAGAAAAATTACTGGAGCAACAGAGCCATTATCTTCTGACGTGGGAACAATCAGAGGTGATTTTACAATTGATTCTTATTCCTTAGCCGATACTGATGATCGGGCAATCAGAAATTTAGTTCACGCTTCGGCAAGCGTTGAAGAAGCAGAAAAAGAAATTAAAATTTGGTTTAATTCTAAAGAAATAGTTAGATATAGATTAATTCCAGAAGCAATATTATACGATGTAAATTTGGATGGAATTAAAGAATAGAGTTGACCCCGCCGGGCGGGCTTGACATAAATTTATAAGTATATTATTATAAATTTATAAGTAAGTTCTTTTTTATTTTATTAATCATTTCATAAGGAGGGGATTATGCCAAGATTTGACAAGATCGGAAAGAACGCAAAATTAGATCCTAACAAGAAGTACGAAATTCCTGAAAATGCAACACATGTTGGCCTAAGAAACGGCTTCATCGCGTTTTTTTGGTCTCCGAACAAAAAAGAGATGCATAAAAGTGGTAAGAAATGGCTCTTTATACTGATCCCCAAGGGAGTCAAAGTTCTTACTTTCCCCGAAGTACAACAAACTAATAGTGGTTGGCGTTATGGAATTAAGTCAGCCTGCAATTGTAAAAGAATCGATGCATAGTATTGCGCCTTGCCGAGCAAATAAAAAAACGCTTGGCAAGGCGTTTTTTATTTGTGAACTTATATAAATTATTTAGTTTTACTCATTGTCTTGATGCATTTAGCGCAAGCTTTAACTCTTTTACCATTTTCAAGACGAACCCATTGTAAATTAGGGTATTTTCTTTTTTTACCGGTTGGGTTATACTGACCACGTAACTTCTTGCGTGTAACCGCAACCATCGATTTTTTACCGCAAACAGTACATCTTCTAGACATATTAAAATTATCTTAACATTTAAAATATATTTTTTCAAGACCTTATGGAATCATTTACTCTCCTAATTTTTCAATTAGCTGTTCTTCTAATGTCAATTGTTATTCATGAATTTGCTCATGGATGGATGGCATTTCGTTTAGGCGATTCAACAGCTAAAAATTACGGTCGATTAACACTTAATCCTCTAAAACATTTAGATATTTGGGGTTCTTTAGTAGTTCCTTTTATGATTTTTGTTTTTTCTGGAGGACAAGCGATTTTTGGATGGGCAAAACCCGTTCCTTTTAATCCTAATAATCTTCGTGATCAAAAATATGGAATAGCTAAAGTAGCAGCAGCTGGTCCATCGGCAAATCTTTTAATCGCCTTAATTTTCGGGTTAGTTTTGCGTTTTAATTCATCTGGGTTATTTATTCCAGCAGAAATGGCTCAGATTTTTAGCTTAATTGTCTTTCTAAATATTCTTTTAGCTATTTTTAATTTAATTCCAATTCCTCCACTTGATGGCTCTAAAATTTTGTTTACTTTTTTACCTGACTCTTCGAGAGATATAAGAATGTTTTTGGAACAATATGGAATGTTTATTTTATTGTTTTTTATATTTTTCGCTTTTCAGTGGATTTTGCCTATTGTTTTTTATATCTATTATTTTATTGTTGGTTAATTTAAAAATCTATTTTTAGAAAACAAAAGCCCTCTAAAATTTTAGAGGGCTTTGTTCTCAGGCAGAGTAAAGTCTTTGCCTATTTTCTTTCTTCCAATTTTAAAGTTGTTGTTCCTATTTTATCTCCTCTCAATATTTTTACCTTAATAATATCTCCTGGTTTGTGTTTATGTATTAATTCTTGCAATGGTTTCTTTTCATTAATTTTTATTTTATCAAATTCAAGAATAATATCATTCTCAATTATACCTGCTTTGTCTGCTGGACTATTAGGAACTACTGCTGGATCTCCAATGTTTGGCTCTTTTATAACTAAAGCGCCATGATCAATAGGTATGCGAATATTAAATCTTTGCGCAAAACTTTCTTGAAGCTGTTTGCTAATAGGTATATATCTAACACCTAAAAATGGCTGAATAATTCTGCCGTGTTTTTTTAAATCAACCAAATCTTTTTTAGCGTTATCAATAGGAATAGCAAATCCTATATTCTGAGCTCCCATAACAATCGCTACATTAATAGCAATAACTTTGCCATCATGGTCAAGGAGTGGTCCGCCTGAATTTCCTGGATTAATTGCAGCGTCTGTTTGGACTAATCCTCTTAATTCAGCTGCTTGTCCAGAAATCCCATCATGAGCTGTGATAAATCGACTAAGTCCTGAAACAACTCCAGTTGAAACAGTATTACTGAAAGCTCCTAAGGCATTACCAATAGCAATAACACTTTGTCCTAATTCTACCTTATCAGAGTCGCCCAATTCTAAAGTAGGAAATTTCTTATTCTTAGCGTTTTTAATTTTAATAATTGCAACATCGTTAACGGGGTCTCGGGCCAGTATTTCTGCCTTATATTCCTTCTCATCAGATGTAACAATTGTGTAATCTACTTCAGGCGAAACGATAACGTGTCTGTTTGTAATAATGATGCCATCTGATGAAACAAAAAAACCACTCCCGCCACCAATTTTAACTTTTTGTTTTCCTTCTTGGCGATATTGAGTGATTGGAGGACCATACTGTCCTAAAAATTCATCAAAAGGTTGAATATGATATTTTCTAATTTTGGGAAGATCCTTACTAATGACAATGCTCACGACAGCAGGACTAACTTTTTTAATAACTTGTACTACCGGTGATTTTTCCATATTTTAAATTTTGATTTATACTTATTTACATTTAGTATATTCCATTGACTTAAATTAGTCAAACATTATATTATATAGATGACAGGGAACTTGCCCTCGTAGCTCAGCGGATAGAGCAACGCACTCCTAACGCGTAGGTCGCAGGTTCAATTCCTGCCGAGGGTACATAATATTTATCCAAGAGTGAAGCGATTGGCAATAAATATTATGCCCCGTTGGATAACGGGGCTAAGAAATGGTCCAAAATTCGCGGGCCGTTAGCTCAGCTGGTCAGAGCACTTGCCTGGCAGGCAAGGGGTCGCCGGTTCGACTCCGGCACGGTCCACCAATTAAATATATGCCGGGGTAACTCATCGGTAGAGTGCAATTCTGAAAAAATTGAGGTAGTGGGTTCGACTCCCACCCCCGGCACAGTTATCCACAATACAATACTTGTTTTTATTGAACTAACGAGATATAATAAAGATAGATATATTTGAAGGTTCAATTATATGAGACAAGATAAATCAAAAGCAATTTCCTTGCGTAAAAAAGGTAAGAGTTACAATGAAATTGTTAAAATTTTGAATATTTCTAAAGGTACGCTTTCTGTGTGGTTGAGAGACATAAAAATGTCTCCAGAAATAGAAAAGAAATTTTGGGATAAAACTAGAAAAGGTTGGGCAGAAAGTATTACTAGATTTAATAAGCAGCGAGCAGTTTTAGCTAGAGAAAAAGCAAAAAAAGCTCAATTATCTGCATCTAAGGATATTAAAAGATTAACAAAGAAAGAATTGCATTTAATAGGAGTTGCTCTTTATTGGGCAGAAGGAAATAAAAGAAATAGATGGTCTGCTCGTTTTGCTAATTCTGATACAGAAATGATTAGGATTATCATGAGATTTTTTAGAGAAATTTGTCTTGTTAGCGAAAAGAAGTTTACAGCAAGAGTTCATCTTCATCCTAATATTGAAGAAAATAAAACTATTACTCATTGGTCAAAAATTACAAAAATTCCAAAAAAACAATTTAGTCCTTCTCAAACACAGATTAGTAAAAGCAGTAAAAGAAAAAGAGATCCACATCAATTGCCTTATGGAACTCTACATATTAATATTAATGATGTAAATTTAGTTAATAAAATTAAAGGATGGATGATTGGATTATCAAAATAATATAGGCGGGCTTGCCTCGCCGAAGCGAAGCGCAGGCGGGTATCGTATAGTGGTTATTACATCTGGTTGCCAATCAGATAACGAGGGTTCGACTCCCTCTACCCGCTCAATGTTTAGAAATGGGTTCGCCCCAGCATTCGCGGGGCGTCCGGCGCATGCCGGACGACTCCCTCTACCCGCTCACTATTGACAGATTTAGTATACTATGTTAGTATATAGGAAACCTTGAAAGGGGTTTTTTATTTACTTTAAAAACAAACATATGTATATTAATCAAATAATTTCAGCTTCTTTAGCTTTAATTAGTTTGGTTTCAAACACATTTGTTTCTCAATATAATTTATCAGATTCAATTCAAGAAGAAATAAATTTATCTCCTGTTAATGGATTAGTTACTCTACATGGACAGGCTTTAGTTCAATCAGCTAATCCAAATACACCAGTAGTAACTGAAAGTCGTTTGGTTCTTATAACTGCTTATTCAAGCACACCAGACCAAACAGACTCGACACCATTTATTACCGCTTCAGGATCTCATGTTCGTGATGGTATTGTCGCTTGTAACTTTTTAAGCTTTGGTACTTACGTTCGTTTTCCTGATATGTACGGAGATAAAATCTTTGTAGTTGAAGATAGAATGGCAATTAGAAATAGTCACAAAATTGATATCTGGTTTAATACTCGCTGGGAAGCAATGCAATTTGGAGCTAGACAGCTTAAAGTTGAAGTATTAGCAACATAAAAAAGACCTGTTTAATTACAGGTCTTTTTTATTTGTGCTCGAGGTGGGATTCGAACCCACATGGGATTGCTCCCACGACATTTTAAGTGTCGCGCGTAAACCAGTTCCGCCACCCGAGCATCTATGAGGTCATGACCGGATTCGAACCGGTGTAGACGGTTTTGCAGACCGTTGCCTAGCCACTCGGCCACATGACCATTATTTTATCATTTTTTATTCTTAGAAAGCAATTCTTCAATTCTTTGAGCTTTAATTTCTGCTTTGTCAATTTCAAATCTAATTTTAGGAATAGGTTTCATATGTAATCTTTTGTTAAGTTTCTGCTGAATCCGAAAAATATTTTTATTAATTATTTCTATTGCTAATTCATTTTTTTCTTGGGGTAAAACACTGATTTTAACATTTGCATGTCTTAAATCAGGCGATGTATCAGTTTCTGTAATAGTTACTAACATATCACAAAAATCAATTTCTTTCAAAAGTAACTGACTTATTTCATGCCTAAGTAGTTCGTTAACTTTTTTAACCCTCTGGGACATTTTATTAATACTATATTTCTCTTTTCTTTTTTTCTTCTTTAAAAAATTCTAAAATATCTTTTTCTTCAATGATGGTTGTTCCTTGGAATAGGATTCCACATTCTTGATCTTTTGACACTTCTTCTATTTCTTTTTTATCTCTTTGAAGCTGAATTATTCTTCCTTGTCCTACTTTTTTTTCATTGCGGATAACATTAATTAATGCATTTTTTTTGATTTGTCCGTTAATAACTTTTCCACCAATAACTTGTCTGTCTTTTTCTTTTTTAAATAAAGCAAGAACTTTTAATTTTCCTAAAGGATGTCTAATTATTTCTGGTTCTAATAACTTAGAAAGCATTTCTCTAACCGCTTGGATAAGTTCATAAATTATTTCAAAAACAGCAATTTTTATTTTCCTTTGTTGAGCTATTTGTTGAATAGATGAACTAGCTTTAACTCTAAAGCCGATTATTCTACCTTTAGCTGATTCAGCTAATTTAATATCAGATTCAATAACATCTCCTGCTTCAGCTTTTAAGATTCTTAAAGTAACTTCATCGTCAGGAATGCTTTTAAGAGATTTTTTAATAGCTTCTATTGATCCTTGAACATCTGCTTTTATAATAATATTAAGAATTTTTTTATCTGGATCAAGCAAAAGAACTTCTTTTTCAGATGATGAGTCAGTTTTTGGTTTATGTTTTTCAATTCTCGCCTGAGCTTGTTCTAAATTATCAAAAACAGAAAATTTTTCTCCGGTCTGGGGAACTTTGCTAAAGCCAGTAACAATAGTAGGCATTGATGCAGTTGCTTCTTTAATAGGATTTAATTGAAAATCTTCCATGGTCTTTATTTTTCCGCAAGCTGAATCAGTTCCAATAATATCTTTATTACTTAATGTTCCTTCTTTTATTAATAGAGTAGCTGTGGCGCCTCTTTGCTTGTTATGATTTGATTCAATAATGGTTCCTGAGACGGGCGTATTTGCTGCTATTTGCAATTCTTCCATTTCAGCTATTAATAATATCATTTCCAAAAGTTCATCAATGCCTTGTCCTGTTTTAGCTGAAAGCTCAATAGAAGGAATTTGTCCACCTAAAGATTCTACAATAATTTCTTTCTTAGCTAATTCTCCTTTAACTTTATCTGGTTGAGCTTCTTTTTTATCTATTTTATTTAAAGCAACAATTAAGGGAATTCCTGTCTTTTTTATATGGTCAATCGCTTCTTTTGTTTGAGGCTTTATTCCTTCTTCAGCGGCTACAACTAAAATAGCAATATCAGCTACTTTAGCGCCACGCGAGCGCATCGCTGAAAAAGCTTCATGTCCTGGCGTATCAATAAAGGTTATTTTATTATTATTATGATCTATTTGATAAGCCCCAATATGTTGGGTGATTCCTCCTGATTCTTTTTCAGTTATTTTGCTTTTTCGAATATAATCAAGAATAGATGTTTTGCCATGATCAACATGTCCTAAAATAACCACGACAGGCGGTTTTGATTTAAAATTATTTTGTTGTTTTGTTTTAGCTGTCATTATATGGCTTAAAATAACATTTTTATTTCACCCCGGCTTTTTTGAGAGCTTCTATTTCTTCTTTTGATAGGGGATATTTTGATTGGCCGGATTCAATTGGTTTAGTATATACTCTCGTACCTTCTCTTGTAAATAGACTAGATAGTATCAGACCATTGTTTTTTGCATCAAGCATGGCGATAACGAAACTTTGATCTCCACCTGTTTCTTTAAATGGGTTGAAACGAATAACGCTCACTTTCTGAATAGTTTTTTTAGTTATTTTCTCTAAATTTTTTGATATTTTAGAAAGTTCTACAATATTACTTTCTGCCTTTTTTAATCGTTTAATTTCCTCAAAAAGCACACCTTCTAGATCTGATGCTTTTTTTCCATTAAAAAAGATTTTTAGTTTCTTTTTAATATTCCAGACTTTCAAATTCAACAAAACATTCCAAACTATTAGCAAAACTAGAGCTGTTATAAAAAGAAAAGTTATTTGATTGTCTATTAAGAAGTTAATCATAAGATTAATATATATTTATCCCGCTTTCGCGTGTCTACTGGCGGACTTTGTCACGCCGTAGCCACGCTTCAGCGTGGCGAAGGCGGAGAGGGTGGGATTCGAACCCACAAGTCGCAAAGCGACGCCGCTTTTCGAGAGCGGTTCCTTGCCATTCGGAGCACCTCTCCCATGGTGGGCGATGAGGGATTCGAACCCCCGACTTTCTCGGTGTAAACGAGACACTCTAGCCACTGAGTTAATCGCCCTTCTATAAATTATATCTTATCAGAGATTGTTAAAAAACTCCAGTTTTTGTTATAATAAATCTATGCTTAAGTTTTTAGAAAAAAAATATTTTAATAAGTCCCTTTCAAAGGGATTTATCCGTTTATATACAGGCAAAACAATAGTTATGACTGCTTCTGCTATGTTGGGTATATTTTTGCCTATTTTTTTATATAATCTTTTTGATAAAAATTTTCAAGCAGTAGTTATTTATTATGGATCGGGATATCTTTTTTATGGAATAACTGTTTCTTTTGGAGTAAAATTTTTAAATAAATTTGGGTTTAGAAATGCTTTACGAGTCAGTGTTATTCTTGGAATGATTTTTTATATAATTTTTTATTTTATAGATCAAAATAATTTTAAATATTTAATTCCTCTGTCTCTTTTAATTCTTGTTTTCTATCGTTTGCTTTATTGGCTACCCTATCATGTTAATTTTGCAAAATTTACCAACAAAAAAACACGAGGCAGGCAAGTTAGCGTTATTGAAGCAACGCGTTCTGTTTTGGGAGTATTTATTCCTCTTATAGCTGGCCTTATTTTAACCTATTTTAACTTCGACGTTCTTTTTGTTATTGCAATTATTCTTTATTTTGCGTCTGGTATTCCTTATTTAACAATCCCAAGAACTAGAGAAAGATTTGTTTGGACATTTAGAGAAACATGGAAACAATTTTTTTCAAAAAAAAGAAGAAAAACTGTTTTGGCTTATATGGCTGATGGATCTGAAAATATAGTTGGCATAGTTGTTTGGCCAATTTTTATTTATCAGCTCTTAGATGGTAACTATTTTAAAGTTGGCGCTATTTCTACTTTAATCATCGCTATTTCCGTTATCGCTCAACTCTTCTTAGGTAAATACATAGATTTAAAAGCTAAAAAGGAAAAAGTTTTAAAATGGGGAAGTCTCTTATATTCTTTTGGATGGCTAGTTAAAATTTTTATCTCAACTGCCTTTCAAATTTTTGTTGTTGGCGCCTATCACAGTATTACTTGTATTTTTCTTAGAACGCCCTTTGACGCTTTAACTTATGAAATATCAGCTGACCAAGAACATTATGTAGATGAATTTACTGTTTTACGAGAAATGTCTATTCAATTTGGACGTGTTCTAATGGTTATTTCAATTATTCTTATTTCATTTTATTTTGCTATTCAATGGGTTTTTGTCTTAGCCGCATTAGCTAGTATTGTTTTTAATCTTTTAGAGAAGAAGAATAATAAAATAAGTAAGTGTTAGTTTTATGAAAGAAAAAATAGATTATAAGCGGTATTTTAAGAATAAGAAAATTACAGTTATGGGGCTTGGGCTCTTAGGCCGTGGTATAGGCGTGGTCAAATTTTTAGCTGAGCAAGGTGTAAAATTAACTGTTACAGATTTAAAAAATAAAAAAGAATTAAAATTAGCTTTAGATAAATTAAAAAAATTTAAAAACATTAAATATGTTTTAGGTGAACATAAGTTAGATGATTTTAAAAATCGTGATCTTATTATCAGAGCTGCAAATGTTCCTTTAGATTCTGTATATATTAAAGAAGCACAAAAAAATAATATACCCATAGAAATGGATGCATCACTTTTTGCAAGATTATCTTTAGCGACTATTATTGGGATTACAGGAACTCGTGGCAAATCAACAGTTACAAAGATAATTTATAATTCATTAAAAAAACATTCTTTAAAAAATAGGAATGTTTTTTTAGGTGGAAATATTAAAGGAATTGCCACTTTGCCTTTGCTTAAAAAAGCAAAAAAAGGCGATTTTGTTATTTTGGAGCTTGATTCATGGCAATTGCAAGGATTTGGTGATTTAAAAATAAGTCCTCATATCTCTGTTTTCACTAATTTTATGCCCGATCATTTAAATTATTATAAAGGGGATATGCAACATTATTTTGATGACAAAGCAAATATTTTTAAATATCAAAATAGAGATGATTATTTAATTATTAATGAGCAGGCAGAGCGGGAAATAAAGAAAAGATTTAAAAATAAAATCAAAAGTAAAATTATTCAAACAAAGAATTATATTTCTAATAATTGGAAGATTAATTTAATTGGAGAACACAATAAAACAAACATTTCTTTAGCAATAAAAACATTAGAAATTTTGGGACTAAGCAAAATAGCAATTAAAAAAGGAATCGAAAATTATAAGGGAGAACCGGGCCGGCTTGAATTAGTTAGAAATTTTAAAAATATTGCTTATTATAATGATACGAATTCTACAACACCAGATGCTTTAATGGCTGCCTTGAAAGCGTTAAGGAGTGATGAGAATAATATTATTCTCATTGCCGGAGGGAATAATAAAGATTTGGATTATAAAAAAATAACAGAATTTGTTAACAAAACAGTAAAAGCGTTAATTCTAATCAAGGGAACAGCTACTAATCAAATTATTTCATATTCAACAAAACCAATTGAAGTTGTTGATAATATGAAAAAAGCATTTAAAAAAGCAAAGAAATTTGCGAAAAAAGGTGATATTATTCTTTTATCTCCAGGGGCGGCTAGTTTTGGAGTTTTTAAGAATGAATATGACAGAGGAGAACAATTTGTAAAATTAGTTAAACAACTAAAATGAAACAGAATTTATTTGAAAAAATTAAAAAAGTTCACTTTATTGGTATTGGTGGGAGCGGAGTATCCTCTTTAGCACGGATGATGCTTTTGCTTGATAAGAAAGTGAGTGGGACAGAAACAGCGTTAGTTGGATGTGAGTCTCGTTCAGAGTTAATAAAACAGGGAGCAAAAGTTTTCGCTGAGTATAAAAGAGATAATATTAGTAAAAACATAGACATGATTATATACTCTCCAGCCTATAATCCAGATGATAATGTTGAATTAATTCAAGCCAAAAAGTTGGGAATCTCAATATATTCTTATCCCGAGGCTTTGGGATTAATTTCCAAAGAAAAATACACAATAGCAATATCAGGTACCCACGGGAAAACGACAACTACATCTATGGTTGCTGATATACTGATTGCTGCAAAAAAGGATCCTATGGTTGTGGTTGGCACACAAAATAATAATTTTATTATGGGTAAATCAAAATTCTTTATAGTTGAGGCTTGCGAATACAAAGAATCATTTTTAAATCTTTTCCCAGATATTTTAATTATAACTAATATTGATAATGATCATCTAGATTATTATAAGAATATTAAAAATATTCAAAAGGCTTTTGCCAAGTTGATTAACAAGGTTCCTAAAAACGGCTTTATTATTTGTAATCCTGAAGATAAAAATACAAAACAGGCATTAAGAATTTCTAAAATAAAAGCAAAAATAATTGATTATACAAAAGAGAAAGAATTAAAATTAAAAGTACCTGGTAGCCATAATTTACAAAATGCTAAAGCAGCTTTAGTAGTTGCTAAAGCAATTAATATTAAAGAACAAAAAGCACAAGAATTACTTAAAAAATATGCTGGAACATGGCGTAGATTTGAGCATAAAGGAGCTTGGCGAGGTGCTTTAATTTACGATGATTACGCTCATCATCCAACTGAAGTTAAAGCAATTTTAAAAGCTATTTGCGAAAAGTTTCCCAATAAAAAAATTATAGCTGTATTCCAGCCACATTTATATTCCAGAACAAAACTTTTATTAAATGATTTTGCCAAAAGTTTTAATTGTGTAGATGATATAATTATCACCGATATTTACGCGGCAAGAGAAAAAGATGATAAGAGTATTCATGCTAAAGATTTAGTTAGAGCGATAAAAAAAGAGAATAATTTTGTGCAATACATGTCAGATTTTAAAGATATAGTTAAATATCTCAAAAAAAATGCCAATAAAGATAATATAATTATCACCATCGGCGCCGGAGATGTTTATAAAATTGGGGAGAAGTTGATTATTGAGTAATATAGATAATAAATAAAAAATACCGAACACCGGTATTTTTATGTGCCCAGAGCGGGACTCGAACCCGCACAGCCTTGCGGCCACAAGCCCCTCAAGCTTGCGTGTCTACCAGTTCCACCACCTGGGCTTTTATTTTTCTTCAGCTGGCACTTCTTTTTTAATTTCTTTAGTTTCAGTTTCTTTTTTTCTTGGTTCTTTTTTTATCTCTTTGAGCCGAGCTTTTTTAGCTGATTTGTGACGGATATAGTAAAGTTTAGCACGTCTAACTTTATGTCTTTTAATAATTTCTATTTTTTCAATAAAAGGGGCGTGAATCGGAAAAATTCTTTCTACGCCGATTCCTTTGCTCATTTTCCTTACTGTGATAGTCGCGTTAATGCCTTTGCCGTGTTTTTTAGCAATAATAAGCCCTTCAAATATCTGGATTCTTTGCTTATCTCCTTCTTTAATTTTTTGATGGACGCGAACAGTATCTCCTGATTTAATTTCAAGCAAATCTTTCTTTAATTGTTTTTTATTAAATTCGTCTAATTTATTCATTGTTTTTTAATTTCCTTTAATGTGTTTTTCAAATCTTCTGGAAGTTCTGATTTGAATTCCATTATCTTACCATCAAGTAACTGAAATTTCAAGTATTTAGCGTGTAAAAATTGTCTTGATAGATTTTTTGGATTAATTTGTCTCTTAAATTTATATTGCTTATCTCCTGCAACTGGATGTCCTATTGAAGCTAAATGTATTCTAATTTGATGTGTTCGGCCTGTTTTTATAGAAACTTCTAATAAAGTATAATTTTCAAAATTCTCTATAACCTGATACTCTGTCCAGGCTCTTTTTGATTTTTCATCTAATAAAGCGCTTCTTTTTTTATGATCTTTTTTTGAAAAGCTAATTGATTTTGTGATTGTTCCTTTTTTATCTTTAACTTTTCCATGAACTAAAGCTATGTATTTTTTTTCTACTTTTCTTTGTTGAAACTGATTTTTGAGATGCTCAAATACTTTATTATTTTTAGCTATAACCATTAATCCTGATGTATCTTTGTCTAATCTATGAACAATACCAGGTCTTAATGGATCTTCGCCAACATTTTTAATTTCTGGATAGTGGGTGATTAATTCATTAACTAAAGTATCTTTTTGTTCTGGATGAACAGGATGAACCGTTAAATTAGCTGGTTTATCAATGACAATAATATCTTCATTCTCAAAAATAATTTTCATAATTTTGGTGGACCGAACAGGACTCGAACCTGCCGCCTCCACAGTGCAAGTGTGGCGCTCTACCAGATGAGCTATCGGCCCCGTTAATTTTCTTCAAATCTTTGATTTGATTAGAAAAATAAACGCCTCGCCGAAGCTTTCAGCGAAGGCGGGTTAGTTATAAAGTACCAGAATTTAAGCCAAAAAGCAAGATGGGCTTGACAGAAGGTAAATTTGATGTTAGATTAGAACCAGTTA